>OMGY01000358.1_pt1 | contig 55081 bp, 82 predicted proteins | sample 1674461 | NCBI WGS metagenome assembly OMGY01 (sample SAMN05578579, study PRJEB25193) | human gut metagenome | biome: Human Microbiome; feature: human-associated habitat; material: feces | host: Homo sapiens | place: USA:Birmingham | reverse complement strand
GAAGAATGCCCGGAACAGCACTTGAATTTGAAAAAGCCATAGACTGGGAACAACGTAGATATGAATTGGCAAAATCCGCTATGCAAGGGCGATTAAGTAATCAGTATGGAGATGTACTGGTTGGAGAGAGAGATTTTGAGGAGGTTGCTGTAAGTTCTGTGGAATTTGCCGATGCTCTTATTGCAGAATTGAAGAAAGGAGGTAAAGGATGAGAATGATAAAATTCAGAGGGAAACGCTCAAAAAACGATGAATGGGTGTATGGAGGATTAGTTTACCGATTGCCAAAACACCCCGAAATCATCACCAATGAATATATAACGCATCAGAACGGAGAATGTGAAGATAATTTTGCATTCTATCAAGATAGAAAGGAACCAATATGAAAAGTCAATTTATTCAAGACGTAGAGGCATTTGCTAAAGAAATGGCAGTACGCCTACCTAAGACTCACGAAGGTGGAATTATAATAATGGCTACCGATAACAATAACATAGCGAAGTGTATTATAGCCAAACCCTCGCATCGAAAAAAATTAGTTGAGCACATGCTAACTGATGAAAAAATACAAAGCGATGTTTTGGAAATTATATCAGAATACGATAGTGAATAACCCTCAAAACGGAACAGAAAGGAATAAAATGGAAAATGAAGAATATTTCTGTATTGATTGCGCAAAACAACTAGAATGTTGGGGATCTGACATTAAATTAGATGACCCTGATTTATGTATCCCTATAAACTGCATAGATTATCAAGATATGGATGAGCTTTTTAATTCATAACCGGAACAGTAATGAGCAAATCCATAAAAAAGAAAAGACCCTCTGGAGGGTCAAAAAGAATAATTCTTTTGTTTGAGATGGCTGTCTCCCATCTCTTACCATTGCGCCTTGATGACGACGAGTTCTATAGTTACTCCACCATTTCTTTACATGGTTTCAGATTTCACTATACAAAGTTCCAAGCATTGGCTTTAGAACATACTCGATTACGAATGGAAGAATGTAAATCAACCATTCAGGGCTTATATCTAATATCATAATTGTAAGTTATTTAATTAAAAATTAGCCCGTCACGCATAGGTGGCGCAAATATAGTAATAAAAATGATAATAGCATGGTTTTCTTGCGGTGTAACATCCGCAGTCGCTTGTAAAATAGCATTGAGCCTGTACGAAGATGTGCATCTCTATTACATAGAAACCGGTTCCTGTCATCCGGACAACGCTCGCTTTCTATCTGATTGCGAAAGATGGTACGATCAGCCTATTCACATTATCCGAAGCGGCAAATACACTTGTGTAGCTGATGTCCTACGGAAAGGTTTTATCAATGGTGCGCATGGTGCTGCTTGTACTCTTGAACTGAAAAAGAAAGTCCGGTACAAGTTGGAAAAGGAACTTGGTTCTTGGGACGGTCAAGTTTGGGGATTCGATTACGACCCTAAAGAGATAAACCGAGCCATCCGCTTTAAACAGCAATATCCTAATACAAAGCCGTTGTTCCCACTTATCGAGCGACAGATAACCAAAAAGGATGCGATGGGAATGCTTTGGAAAGCTGGTATTGAAATCCCCGCTATGTATAAGATGGGTTACAATAACAACAACTGCATCGGCTGTGTGAAAGGTGGTATGGGCTATTGGAATAAAATACGGAAGGACTTCCCGGAGGTATTCAACCGAATGGCAGTAATTGAACGAGAAGTGAGTGCAACGTGTCTGAAAGACAAATCGGGAAAAATATTTCTTGATGAGCTTTCTCCTAACCGTGGAGAAATACCAGAAGAAATCATGCCTGATTGTTCTCTTATTTGCCAAATAGAATTCCAAGGGATAATGGACAGGCAGGTAGAACGGGTTTTGAAAGGGGAAATTCACATTAATGACGTAACATGAAGAAAAGAATAGAAAAAAAAGATGCAGAAACACCCGCACAGATACAAATTGCATCAGTATTTGAAGTATACCCGCCAATGGTATTGTGCTCTGGCATATAAGGGTAAACTATACACGTTGTTAGACGATGGTAGAATTGTAAAGGAGAACAGTTGGTTATGAAGCATTTAATTGATGCCATTATAAAGAAATGGTTCTGTTGCCACGAGTGGGAATACTTATTTGAGAGGAGAGTTGAAGTTGTTGATGATTGGGGCGATAGAAGTTGGTACACCGTCCGTCACTATTTCTGCAAGAAGTGTGGTAAATATAAGAAAATTAAAAGTCATTGATTATGAAACAGACAGTAAAAGAAACAGCAAAAGAATTTGCAAAATCAGTAATTGATTCATTCGGAAGAAGCGGAGTTCCGGGCAGTATTTCCGATATTAAGGAATTTATTGCTCTTGGTTTTGAAAACGGCTCTGAATGGCGTATCAATAGCGTATGGCATGATGCAAGCGAAGTGCCGGAGGAAAGAAGGTTTTGTATTTACATCCTTTCGGATGGCACTTATGGATGTGGATATTATCATATAGAAGATAACACTATTTGGTATACACGATTTGCTGATGTTGTCAAATGGGCATATTTTCAAGATATAACACCTAATATGGAGAACTAAAGTATGAAACAGACATTAGAAGAAGCTGCCCAAAGCATGGCTTACAATAAGATGCCAGATTGGGGAGGATTGCCAGCATTGGCGAAAAAATATTTTATAAAAGGTGCCGAATGGCAGGCAAAGCAATCCCTGTGGATAAGCGTTGAGGAGCGGTTGCCGGAGCCTGACAAGGAAGTTCTTCTTTATGATAAGAACTCCATCCGGCATTATGTCATAGGATGGCTGCGGAGAGATAAAGGATACAACAAAGGCATGTGGGCACTCTCCAATGGTTGGGTTGAAGATAAGGATATAACCCACTGGATGCCCATCCCCTCTTTCGATGAGATACTCGAAGCCAACAAGGATGTACTGGAACGGATTAAAGAGAAAGGAGATTGAATATGAAGATATATGGAATAATTAGAACAATCTGGAATGGAAATAGTTATTCTTCCAATCCAGACGAAGATATATTTCTTTATTTGAGCAAGGAAGAACGGGATAAGAACATGCCCAAATGCGTTAGTAATGCTGATATTGAATACAACACTTTTGAAACGGAAACGGAGGACTAAACTATGAAATCAAAACAAGTATTATCAGTCGAACAGATGATACATTTGCAGGAGCTTGGACTGGATACAAGCGATGGAAGCATGTGTTTCGAGTGGAATGAATCAGATGCAGACAACATGGTTGTAACCTCTCCGGATGCCGATACGAATTACGACTATTATCATGAAACTTACACTTTGCAGGACATTCTCGATAAGCTGCCGCCTGTCATAAAAAAATATTATTGGCTTGCAATCAGAGTTAGTGCACACAAGGGAATGTGGTATGTAGAATATAATGGAAGAGGGTGTACTTTATCTTATTTTTATTCAGAAAATCTCATTGACGCGGCCTACGGGATGCTGTGCTGGTGTATTGAAAAACAGATATATTAAAACTAAAGAAAAAGAATGAAAGCACATGTAATGAAACTTGAAAACAATTGTGTGATTGTTGACGAGGAATATTTTAATGAGATAAAGAAAGAGTCAGAATTTAACCAGGAAAAGATAAATGAGATTGCCGAAGAAAGGTTTTTGAAATATGTCAAAGAAAGCGGCATCAAACTTTCCTATAAAGTAAACGATATACCTTATCTTTTTCACCACGACTTGTTGTATGAAATAAATTATGATGAGAGAGGTTATCCTGAATCTGTGTTAGAGAAGGTGAAGTATGTTATTGCAGACGATATAACAGAGGCTTTGAACGACAAGTTTAAAGGACTGAAAGACGAGGCTTTGAATTACGCAATAAGCGAGTTTGGCAAGCGGAAATACGGTTTGGAGGCTACTGCAAAAATATGGAAATGTATTGCATTAATCTTTTTCATTATGACTATTGTTTCAACAACCGCATTATTTATATAGTTATGACCGAAGAACTTGTAACATTAGAGACAGCGAAGCTGCTGAAGGAGAAAGGATTTGTTTGGAAGTGTGAACACATAATAGACCGCAATAAGGTTATTACAAAATATGACCTTCCGCAAAGTATGTCGTGTTGTACGGAAATAGATGACGAACCTATTGAATTTTTGTGTCCAGTGTTGTATGTTGCTCAAAAGTGGCTGCGTGAAATAAGAGGTGTGTATGTATATGTAGAACCTGTTATTGGGAAAAGATGGAAGCTTTCTTTTTGTGATTTCAATGTTCCAACAGAAGAAAGCGACTGGATGGAGAACGAAATAAACAAAGGGAATGGCTATAAAGTATATGACACCTACGAGGAAGCACTGGAAGCCGGGATACAAGAAGCGTTAAAACTTATATGAGAAGATTTATATATATACTGGTTTCTATCATTATATCATATCTAATTTGTGTACATGAGTATAATACGTGGAATTTCATTGTTGGGTTAGAGCCTTCACAAGCTTGCGAAAGATTAGCCAAATACGCTTTTTATTTCGTGATATGGTATTGGGTTGCGAATAATGATTAATAGAATTATGGATAAAATAGGATTAAATATAGGCACTCTAAATAAATGCTGCTCCAAATGCAAGTTTGCAAAAGAAGCGTTTGACAACCAATTTGTAAGGTGCACATTTTATCGTTTTTATCCTTTTAGACAATTTATATGTAGAAGTTATGGGACAAGAAAGAAAAATCGGAGAGGTATTTGAATGCAATGGAGAAAAAATTATCGTGAAAAAAGATGGCGATATTATGTGCGAATGCTATAAGTGCTATTTTGATGGCAAGCCGGAATGCAGTTATTGTCGTTGCATTTCTTATACGAGACAAGATAAACAAGGTGTGCACTTTGAAAAAGTGGAGGATTGATTATGAAAGCAAACCTAATCTTTTTTCTTGCGATATTCATCATATCAGCATTATTTATCGGACATTTCCGGTTGACATTTTCACCGTTCAGCATATCACTCCCTTATTGGCATAGGGCTGTCGGAGTTGTTCTTATTGTTGTAGGCTGTTCGGTATACAATATAGGAGAAAATATATCCGGCTATAAGAAAGGACTGGATGAAGGCATAGAAATAGTTTTGAAACGATTACAAGAAAGATACAATGAAAAAGATAATGTTCAACGATGAATGCGGCTTAACCCAAGCTGTATTGGATGGTCGGAAGACTATGACGAGAAGGGTCTGCAAGTATGACAGACCAAATGAAACTTATGATATTGTATTCCCCGTTTTTGAACCAAATGATTACGATAATGACGGGAATATAGTATCTCCATTAAATTATGCTTTTGGTTGGAAAAACGACAAAGGATACTTTACGGGTTGGAATATTCCAAAATACAAAGTAGGTGAAGCTGTTGCCGTTGCGCAATGTTACAAAAGTTTAGGTATGAATCCCGAAATCGCACTTGATGATAAAGACGGAATAGGATTTTATACTAAAACAAAATTTGCACCCGGTTGGAAAAACAAGATGTTTGTTCGCGCTGACCTTATGCCACATCATATCCGCATTACCGACATCAAGGTAGAACGGTTGCAAAACATTTCCGATGAAGATTGCTTGAAAGAAGGAATTTACAAAGGACAATGCGGAAGTGCAGATACACATTTTATGGATGCTTATTATTATAAAGGAGACATTCAACCTTATTGCACCCCTCGTGGAGCCTTTGCCGCCCTCATAGATAAAGTATCCGGCAAAGGGACTTGGCTAAAGAATCCATACGTTTTTTGTTATTCATTTAAATTAATAGACTAATGAGATTAAAACCTTTTAAATATATAAATGGAGAAATATATTACCAGTGCAATGTATGTAAACAATGGTTCTCAAAGAATGGGTTTTACCGCAAGGAGTGTAAGGATTACAAAGAAATAAATTGATTATGAAGCGTGAAATAAAATTCAGAGCGAAAGCCATTAATAACGACTTTTTCGAAGGCGCATGGGTGGATGGTTATTATACAAAAGTATTATGGAGTGGCAATTTCGTCGACATAATTACTGACGGAGCGCATGAGATACCAATTCAGATAGAGACGTTAGGTCAGGGGCGATATTGTCCGTATGAGTTATGTTGCTGAAATTTGTACCGCTGATGACTGCTATGAAGAAGAAGGGAAATATGTTGGAGTTGCTGCGATAACTGCAAACAAAGGTGTCTGTCTTAATCCTTGTGTAAAAAATGGGCTCTACAACACCAAGTATAAACCATTGTCCGCTTATAGGAGTGAGGTGATAGGTAATATTTACGATAACCCTGATTTGATAAAATAGTAAAAGTAATGAAAAGAATACCATATAACACTTCTGATTCTGACATTTTTCCCCGTATTGCCAAAGTTGCCAAGAATGGCACTTTTGATGGAATGGAAATGACAGACTATTTTGAAAATTGCCGTTGGTTTGTAGAAAGGTACGATTGTATTATAATCTTAACCCGTGATGTTGGGTATCATTCTTCCGGTTGGTGGAAGAACCCGGATTATGAGCGGTGCTATCATTTATCCATTTCCTTTCCCAGTGGATTAAACCGCAAAAAGTTGGAATATATTTTGGAAAAGTTCTTTGGTAATAATCGCCGTTTATTGTGGTGTGAAGCTCCATACAGTGAACAGGGAAAACGGAATGAAGTATATCATTACCGCTTGTTTTGTGATAAAAATTGGCAACCAATAATGCCACGTGGAGAAGTCTATTCCAAACAGTTTACTGAATTGGGATGGAAATCATTTTCCGAATTACATAACCGATAATCAAAATGAACAGACTAGAACACATCGCCACAATTGATTACTGCTACTGGCGATTGGGAAAATTGAATGAGGCTCTTTCCAAGCCTAAATCGACTATGGAGCAGTTGGTTGATAAAGCCTGCGGTTATAATGAAGTAGAAGAAGTGAAAAAGAAAGCTATACCCCTTTTGGAACAGATTATTGAAAGCAAAAAGGCTATCGGTGCAGATTATTCGGGAGATAGTGAGTTCCTTGATAAATTGAAAAAGAGGCAATGAATAAAAAGGGATGCCTGTACATCCCCACAAAACAGCATTACGCCACTTTCTTACTATCTACCAAGAAAGAAAAGTATTTGGAATGTTTTGGGTAAATCCGCTTACCGTTCCTTATGATATAGCGACAGAAAATACGAGTTTTGCCGTTTTCATCTTGCGTTTTAACAGTCATAAAATACACCTCCTTTCCGTTTTGCCTACCAACCTGTATTAGCAGGCTTCAAGCTGCACCCTGTAAGGTGCAACTAAAAAAGCCCAAAGCTACAGGACATTGGGCTTAAATGTCTTTCTCAATGAGAACGGACAAGAAAGGTGACGAATTACAGTTCGTCGGATTGGAGGTGTTATACTCCTGTTAAAACGCGGTGCAAATATAAGCTTTAACCTAATAACGGGTAACTTTATTAACGATTTTAATAGTCAAATTAACACATAAGTAAACTTTATAAACTAACCCTGTTCGGGAAGCCAGTCTTAATCGGATGGTTCTCCCATGCAGACAAATGGTATCACAAATTTAGTATAATATATTGAACATGAAAATCATATTTCTTGATATAGACGGAGTTATTTCTACGGAAAAGTCACATTATGCACTTGATAAAGACGCATGTGATTTACTTGGAAAGATTATAGATGCTACGGACGCCAAGATTGTAGTATCATCATCGTGGAGAAGAAACACGGTAGAAGATACAAAAGAAGAGTTGACAACTGTGAGGCATTTAGTCCCGTTTCCATTTCCATACGCTGACAGAATTATTGGAGTAACCATAAGAGCGTATGCCTACGTTATGCAAGGTGTTCACCTTGGTATCCCTCGTGGAGTTGAGATAAAACAATGGATTGACACTCATATCCACTCTGAGAACGGTAAAAATTGGAACTATAAAGAGATTGGAGTTGATTTTAATTACGTGATACTTGACGATGATAGCGATATGCTTCTTGAACAAGCTGGACACTTTATTCAGACCGATACAATAAACGGCATAAGCAAACAAGATGTTGAACGAGCAATTAAAATATTGAACCAATGAGAAAAACAGAAAGAATAATCAGAGACAAACATACCCGCATTCCGGACAAATACAAGAAGATTGACACAACCGTCAACGGCGATGCGGAAATCCTTGCCGAACAACACAAGGAAGTGGAGAGGCAATTGTTTCCTTTACGCCTTAACAAGACTACCGTTATCTATGTCACAAAAGACAAGCAAAGCGAAACATATGCTGCAAAAGCACGTAAACGGATGGGGATAGCAGAGCCTAAGAAAACGTTTGTAGATCCGCTTTCGGAAGAGAACATTACCAAATTGTACAAGGAAGAAAACATACCGCCCCGCAGAATGGCAGAGATGCTGAATGTAAGTGTAAGGACGATATATCTAAGGTTGGCTAAGTACGGGCTTACGAAAGTGAAATGCAGATAGCAAGCTTACAGACACAACGATATAACCCTTGCCAAAACAGCAAGCGGTATTACCCAATGGACAGCCCGTTCAAGGCGTTCTAAACGTTCCATTGGATAACCCGGAAAAGGCGGCAATAGTCCATGTAAAGGACATTGTCCGCCAATTCAAGCAGTTCGTCTATGTAATCCCTTTTTCGCATCACGTTCAAGTTTTCTACGTTGTTTACGATTTATGCCGTTTGCTGCGGCGAGACTATTCAGCGTTTCCTTCTGTTCAGGAGAAAGCATGCTATATACTTCTTCCCGTGATTTGCCTGATAAGATGGCTTGTACTATTTTCCACATAAGCTACGTCTGCAATGTTCACACAAAAATTTCTTTGCTACCGGAAACATCTTCTGCCCCACATATCCACTAAGATACTGCGCCTCTTCCCCGTACGGGTCGATGCCAAATGCACGTGAGATATGCCGGCATAGATGCCCCTTTTCATGGTCGAAAGAGTTCTGAAACTCTTCCGGCGAAGAAGTAAGAGCAATAACCATTACGGTCTCTCTGTTCCGGATATTGGAATAGGTGATGCCTGTGTTCAGATTACATGCGCGCATGTTCTTATAGGCATTCACCAAATCCAATCCCCTGCATCCTACCCGTTGAAGATCGGCGATGATGCGGTCGGTATAATAGCAGTCCACTGCGTAATATACCCTCACTTCCCAATCATAGTCCGGTATGTAAAACTCCTGCACTATCATGACCTTTCTTCTTTTCTTTCCTCCAGCATGTCCTCCCAGGGGATAGGAACCCCCTTGCCGATGCAGGTGGCGTAGAATTCATCGAACGCACGGCACGGGTCGCCGTCAATATCGTCGAGGTACAATTTCACATGCACGCACAGGTGCGCTTCATCCGCAAGGGATTTCTTGTAGAAATCGGCTTTCAGCATATTGGCGACATAGCAGACGTCGTACAGCTCGTCATGTTCAACGGTTATCCCGTTCCGTTTCAGCATTTCGTCCACCTCGCTCTTCGTCCACGGCACAAGACTTTTCTCCTTGCCAGTGGAGTCATCCTTCACCTTCATCCTTGAAATGGCAAACTGTGCCATTCTCTTTGAGAAATGCCACCCGTAGCAGCCAAGATACTGCTGCATTCCCGGGGGGAACTTGTCGTATATATCCAATCTTTGTCCCATAGTCTTTTTCTGTTTTAATAAACTGGTAAAAGAGGGGATTACTCCCCTCTCCATTACATGAACTCCCCGTTGGCGCGTCTGCGTCTACGTTCGCTCATATCTTCGCCATAAGGCTGTGCGCTGCGGCGTTCGCTGTAAATCGGATATTCCGGGAAGTAACCCGGCATACGGCGTTCGCTCATATCCGAACCACCGCTATAACTTCCGCCGCGTGAGCCACCGCTATTACGATAACCTATTTCGCCGCCCTGCATCTCACGCATGGCTTTCTCGTAACCATGACGGAAACCCTCTTTGTAGGCTTCTTCCATAGGATTACCGCTTCTCATACCGAAGTCACGGTCATATTCACCGCGTCCTTCTTCCAATATTTCCCACATTCCCATATTATTTCTTTGTTTTAGATGTTTCAGCCACTCCGAGCTGCTCCATAAGTCGTTTATTCAAATCCATAAGGTCGGACATATTCTTGCTCATTTCTGCCATTTGCCCTTTCAGAGAGGATATTTCCTGCTCCTGACGCTGTTTCTCTGCAAATTCAGGGTTTAAGAGCGTCAGCATCTTGTCACATCCCGCAATGACAGAGTTATGAAAGTCCATACTGTTGATGATGTCTATGCTTTTCTGCTTCATAGAAGCGACCTCGTTATTCATCGCATCACGAGAGCATGATACCACAATATTGCCGTTCTGCCCGAAATCGGCTATATCCATGCCGGCAGGAAGGTTTTGAAATGTGGTGTTTTGTCCGTTGATGCAGACCACAATATCCACAACCATTTCCATTTGAGGCATTTGCCCCATAGGAGTAGCCATAGGGTATTTCGGTTTGGGAGCTGAAACGCTGACTACCGGGCCGTATTCGATATACGGATTGGCATCCTTATGAAGTATATATAACTGGTTATTGGTACGAAGTGATTGAAACATAATGATTTGGTTTTAATAGACCCCGGGAGACAAAATATGTCCCGGGGTCAGGTTAACTACTTGCTCTTTTGAGCGGTTGCTTCTGCTGTCGCCGCTGACGCGGTTGTCGGACGATACCCACCGTTGACAAGAAACAGCTCATTGGTGTACTTGTTATAGTGGATTTCGTAGATACCCGTTCCGGCAAGGTTGCCGACAGTCACCGGCTCATTGTTGTAAGCCAGCAACGGTCTTGTATCCCCGTTAGTCCCTATCAGTATCGGGAGTGTAGCAGTCGTGCCGGCTGGTATCGCCTGGCGGAGACTGACATAGAAACCGCCTACATAGCTTCTGTTACGGAACGCATGGTTAGGAAGCTCCAAAGTCACGTTCTCCGTGCCGACCGTTACGGCTACCGTAGGAAGGGTATTGAAATTAGCCCTTCCAATAGTAGGGAACAAGAAAGGAAATCCTGTAAAAAAGTTAGGCCACATAATTACCCCCTTTCTTACCGGAATTAACCCCAGTAGTTGTTACAACCACAACCGCCACGTCCATACATTGCATCACCGGCGTAAGCACCGAAAGCCGCAGCACGGAAACAATCTGTGTTGATGGCTTGCAATTGCGGGTATGGCACTGCTACTGTAGGCGGCATTGAACAGCGGATTTTATCCACCTCTCCCTGCAATGTTTGTAGACTTGCTACTATTGGAGCAATTTGTTGCGTTACGTTTCCAAGAATAGTTGCATTCTGATTACGCTGTGAAATTTCACCTTTCAAAGTAGAGATTTCAGCGTCTTTAGCAGCCAACGCTTCTTGCTGACGACGCGCCTCTGCCGCATCCATTTTTGCTACAAGTGCTTGGAAGCCTTCACGGTAAGCGTCCGCTAAAGAACGCGTATTCCCTTCCATTGTGCGTGTAAGCGTATTCATGTTTTCGCAGCTTGCTAAGCGGCTTTCATACCCTTGACGCTCAATTGCTGCTTGATTTTTGCAGCAGCAATCTGCAATCTGAGTAAGAACAGCCTGATTTCCGGACTGGAATGCGTTGATGATTTGCTGGCTTGACATGCCCACCTGATTTCCTACATTGGCGATAAGTCCCTGGATGTTGCACAGGGCGCTCTGTAACTGTTGGGTAGAGCAGTTCAAAGAAGAAGCAAGCTGGTTGATGGCATTGCCATTGCCCTGAATGGCTGACATCAGGTATTCACGACCGACATCACCGTTAAGCTCGGCAGGCAGACCGCCACCATTGCCAAAGCGGTTGCCAAAGCCGTTGCCGCCCCAACAGAACCACAAAAGGATAATCCAGATGAACCACCACGAGCCGCCCCATTGGTCTTGGCTGCCACGTCCCTGGTTCAGTAAAGCGAGAAGTCCGGGGTCTACACCCTTGCTTCCCATCAAGTTGGGCAACATAGCCATGATGTCGAATTTGCTTCCGCCACCATTTCCGTTGTTCCCGTCTTGATTGAAGACATACGTTCTTTCCATAGAGATTTATATTTTGTATTACGGTCAAAATCAACCGCATCACAAAAGTATAAATACCGATACTGCCATGAAATCAGTTGTTTCCCAACGCTTTCCTAATGTTTTCCCAATATATTCTCAACATTTTCCCGCCTTCCATACGTTCTTGAAAATTGGAAATCATGTAGTTTATCGCGCGTTTGGTCTTGTGAATTTTAGGAGCTATCTGTGAAGGGTACATTCCCCTTTCAACAAGCAACTGTACAAGCAGATAGCGGGCGTCTACGGTTTCCGTATCCTTATCCGAAGATAGTATTCGGCTGGCGGGTATTTCGGTCTCCTGCGCCACGAGATTAATTGTTTCGGCAAAGATTTCTGACTTACACATAGTTTTTCTGAATTTTATATTTATCTTTGCCCTGCCACATAAAATATTTGATTATATACGAACAAAGCATAAGATACCGTGTTGAAGATATTAAAGCCTCCAACGTGCGGTGTCTTATGCTTTTTTCAAATTTTTATGTGGCAATAATTATTTGAACGTTGGGGGCTTTCTTTTTACTCTAAGCCCCGAAAGAGTGTCAGCTACAAGCCAACTTCTACATCGTTAATTTCTTTCTTATCTTTATGGTGAGCCAAACAATTACGAATAAAACACATGTCAGATTTATCGAAATGCTGGCACCACCGTAATTGATTTTAAACTTTTCCCACCATGACAGTTCCCTCTCTACCGGATAAGGCTTGGGCACTTCAATCCTTCTTATCTTTTCGATAAAATACGGCATTTTGACTGTTACCGTAGCATGAGGATAAATGCCCAATGAATGGTTCAATATCCCGTTGCTAAATGAAGCATAGCTGTAGGCATACGGATTGCGAAGGAATGACGTTGTATCGGCAACAGATACGCTGTCCTTGTACGGTATCAGCTTCTCTTGAAATGTAGTGTCATGGTATATTATGCTGTCAAGAACCTTTGTTTCAACGGGCATATAAACAGTCCTCGTTCTACAGGAACACACCGTCAACACAAGAAACACTATATACACTAACTTCTTCATAACTTCAACAGATAATGATTAACAACCACGCCTGCACATATTGCGACAGCTCCACACAGCAAGTCTATTTTGTTCCACTTGCCGTTATAGTAGTGGCAACGGTCGCTGTTCTCCTTGATAAAGAGCATCAGCAGTGCAGTACTGCCACCGAATACTATGGCGGTGGATAGATAGACCACCGCACCTAAAATGTTATTTTTCATATTATAAATAATTAAACAATTAGTAAAGCACTATACCGTAGCTCCATTGGCATCTGTCCATGAAGAACCGTTCCACCATATAGGTTTGTTTATATCTGTATCATAATATTGAGAACCCTTATCCGCATTAGTAGGTCTATTTTCAGTCTTACCACTGTTATTGGCAATATTTCCCAAAAAACTGATAGGGATTTTCTCTAACCCTTCAGGAAGTGAATTAGTAAACTTATAAGTTGTTATATTGTATTTAAGAGTACAGTTAAACAGATACGCTCCGCTTATATTACATTTTATAAAAATATTTTTATTCACCTTATCTATATAAGCTTCAAATCCTTTTATGGCATTGGTATAATTGAAAAGAACTCCCTGGACATTGCCGCCACCAAAAGAATATAAATCCAAAATATTATTGGATTTATTTAAAGTGTTCAACAAGTTGAATACTATTCTGAATACACCGGGATTGTCAATGGAGTAATTTATCACAATAATATTATTCTTGATAAGGATTGTATTGTCATCAGACAATGTGCCAATTGACGATTGAAACTTTTCTTCTATATCATCATCTGTAACCGATTCATTTGAAGTTCTCCCAATTTCCTGATTTGACAGTATGTTTTGAAAATCAGTATTTTTATACAGTCCAAAATACCATACAGTCCTTGAATCTATATTGAATTTGAAATTTGAAACAGAAGCTATATATAAATTATCATCATCTTTTTTCTTGATGATATATAAACCTGTTATAGAACTTTTAAAATTCCTTATGTTAGATATGTTAGGAAGAGACTCTTCGGCATCATGCCTGATATAGAACGGATATTCCACCATTGCATCACTTATATGATTGGCAGTTTCAATATAACTATTATATCTACTGATAGTACCAAATGTATATCCATTAGCGGTAGAAGATATTTTTCCTATAATGTAATAAGTAGCCATTTTATTAGAATAAGTATTGTTTGATTAAATCCTCAACTTTTCCCAAGTGCAATTGTTTAGAATACCATGTACATATGAATTTGGAATTTAAATTGCCTGCAAAATGAAACAGACCTTTATTATACAAATGAATCAGAGGGGAGTACTCTGTAAAATTTTTACCGTATTTTACGGTATTATCTGCCGGATTCCGCAATGTATAATAGCTTTCCGAAGCTCCACTCTCCGTTATTGAGTTTGCCACATACTTGCCATGGCTTGACATTGTATTATATAGCAAATTGAAGGGAGTGTATATATCCGTGTTCTCTTCTGTTGTAAATTCATCCTTTAACCCGAAAAATGGATATATATTTAACCCTTTATAGTCAAACTTATTGAATAAATCAAAGGGCATATTGGATTTGTCCCCCCTATACCCCGATATTCCGACCTTAAATCCCCAAGCCTTTATATCTGATATTAAAGACCTGGTTATATTACACATATCCTTATTCCCTTCATCTGTAGGCTCATACCACTCATTCAATATAAATATTGCATGTACGTCATTCTTTCCTACAAAATCTCTGGTTATATCCCTTACTTCATTTACGTAATTTCTATAAAATTCCACATTATCCCGTCCATTATAATCACCTCCATCTATATGGAATTTGACCGCTTCTATGTTTACGCCGTTAGCATGGAAATAATCATAAAAATTTTCCGGATAATCCCGTATAATATTCCCTTTCTCATCGTTATGTAAGGCAATAACTACCGTTATACCTATACATCCGCATGACTTAATGTAATTGATGAATTGTGTAGGTTGCTCCACCGGAGTTTCCTTAGACCAATACCCCACATTCAGAGTCAGTATCGTATCATTTTTCTGCTGGAGCTTAGAATATGGATTTATTGGAAATTTGTCTACAAAATTATTGTCTATATCGCATTTAAGTTCATTTGAATAATCCGGGGTATCTGAATTTATACACCTGACATAACCAATGGAAGTCAACTTGCCATTACTCAAACTTCCCCCGTCAAATTTCAAAATGCAGTTTTCTGGAATAGTGATTTGAGCGCCATCCAAATCAAAATCATACCTGATTTCGTATATAGTATCAGGCTGATTTATCATTTCCTGGGTAAGAATATTCTTTCTACCAACAATATTCCTACGCAATATTTTATACCCCTTGCCGCTGAATCTGTTAGGACTAAAAGGGCGGTCAGCAAATTTTAAAACACTTAAGTTTTCCCCTTTGTCTACAGACACAAGGTCTTCGTCGTCCGCAAGATTATTTATTGTACCGCCGCCACTCGCGTTAATAAATTGCTTGGTTGATTCGGACAGCATATCAGGAGTAACACGCTGGGAACTGAAATTTGAAATAGCATCGCTTTCAACTTCCTTTATTTTACTGATTGCTTCATCTCTAATGTCAGTCAATTTATCTTCATTTGATTTCCAGTTCTCGATATTTTCAAATGCTCCACCTGCAAATTCCCACGTCTCCACAAGTCCGCTATTGTTCAAGAATGACACTTTTAGCCCGGCTGTTCTTATATCTTCCGGAACTTGAACAATAGCACCTTCTAATGTATATTTATTGCCACTATCAATTCCAGATGAAGGATGATGAATGGAAACATTATACTCAGTTATATAGCTCATATATCCACCTTTTCCGGAACTAATGAAACTCTTTAGGACGTTAGGGGTGATAGATCCATTTTCTCTGTCTTCTTGAAATGGAAACTGCTCATTACCCGTCAAAACGTCTCTTTTGGGGAGTTGTCCAATTTGTTGTCCTTTTTCTGTTTTCTCTTCCATACTACTATTTATTTTTACTTGTAAGCAATATCGGCTCTTCATTAGTCAACAACAATGGAGCGTCATTGGCTAATAATAAATACCCTTCATCAGGAAATGGATGCGGCTTATTTCCGCCAGCACCGGGAAACCCTATGGTAAGTATGCTGATTACGGGAATGCCGATTATAGGAATGCTGATGTGAGGGATAATGATTGGTTTCATAGGCTATCCCTCTTTAATCATTTTCGCTTCTGACACTTTCGTAGCACTTCTTATTGTAATTTCCATACCTGCCGCTATGCCAATAAGACGAAATATCACATTGGAAGGACCTAAGGCTTGATTGGCATTTGGGGAAAGCGGGATAGGATTCATGCCCTCGATATTGGCAAATACAGTCACCATTCCGCCCTTGTTCTTTATCTGTATGGTAACGGGATTACCGTCACTGACAAACGTTGCGTAATACGCTGTTTTGCCTTCTTCTTGTTGAAATGATAAAACTTCTGCTGCCATGATGTTTACTTTTTAGAGTTTCAATACTTGGTTTCTGTTGCCTTCTCTTCGGTGGCTGACGTGTACCCATGAGAAGTTTTTCTCATCAATGACTTGGTCGAAGGGAAGTTTCAATTCTTGTATAAGGTTGAACAATCTTTTGTTTTCTTTCGGGGTATTTGGAGTACCGACAATATCGGCAGCACACCCGTTCATGTGGTCGCTCGTTTTAGAGCCGCCTACTGCTTTATTAAGAGCGGGGCAACGGTATCCGCTTGTCACTGCGATAGGTTTGCCGTAAGCCTCTCTTAACGGGTCGAGGACATTGTCAACCAACGCTTGTGCATTGGGAAGCAGTTCTTGCGGCAATCTGTTGTCTATAGCTTTCTTATCAGCCGTTTCGCTTTTAACCAGTTCTGCAATTGTAAAGTATCTCATGTTATTCCTCCTTTCTAAAATATTTGTCATAAACCACACGAGCCACCCATCCGGCAACAACACCGACACCGAATGATACAACAGTAGTCAGGTTCACCCAAAACGGTGTGTAGTGCATGTAAAGCATAACTCCCACGATGATAGCGATAACAATCGCTGCGATAATCAGTTTCTTTTTCATTTTGTTACTCCTTATCTTTAGTTATTATTTCATTCATATCTTCTTTCTCGACATCGAGCACTTTCTTTCCGAACAATCCCAACGCTTTCAGTAAGTTAAAATTATATCCCTTTGGCTTCAAGATATTGCTTATGATAGAGCAGAACTCTATGAAGCAGACAAACAAGCATGAATACACATCAATATTCCATTTATTGCCGGAAGCAATGTTTATCATCACCACCATACAAACAAAGGCAAAGTATGTCACCATTTTACCCATAGTACGGCGCACGGCACTTGAAAACCGAAATTCTTCACCCAATAGCAGGCATTTCCTTATCCCGAACATTAAATCGCATACAACGACTGAAAATGTTACTATTAGCCACGGTATCATGTGTTCCAATGACTGCGCAATAAAACTGCTTGCTATTACCGAGAAACCACCCGGTATGCTTTGGGTAATAATGTTATTTTTCATCTTATCGTTATTTGTCAATTATTCCTATCTTTGTGTCTCTTATCAAATAAGCGAACTACTGTCATTCCGTTTTGCTCGTGAGAGTAGGACGGGATTTTCATATCTTGCCGTAGTATCTGAACCATGCACCCCATTTGCGTTCTTTCAGATAGTTCGGATTATCCTGGTTGAGTTTGGCTTCCATTTCAAATGCGCTCGCACGGTAAGCGTTTTTATTGACCTTGCCGTCCCCAATCTTATCGTCTGTAAACAGATGGTACACGAAGCTTACAAACCATTCAGCCAAATACAGAATGTAATAGAATAGCGGGATAAGGAGCAACCACCATGCGCTGACATGAAACGCCAACAATACGGATGGGATAGCCGCTATCTCCATGCACTCGAAGAACTGTTTCTGATGTGTACGTTCATGACGTATGGTTGTTTCGGACAACTCTTTCAGCTTCGTAAGGATGAAGCCGATGAACATGATTGTTGTGTAGCCTCCAAAGAGGATAAGTTTGGCTAATTTGCTGTTGTAGTAGATTGTTTTCATATACATCATCTTATTTATTCATTATAATCAAAAACAAAAAGTACATAATCTAAATCATCAAAATCGCCAGCAATAAAACTTTGAATAGCACTTCCAGGTTGACATATATTTTCATTAATTTCCATTTGCGAATCACTACTACCTACAAGTCTACATTTATAGATTTCTAAATATCTAACAGGGCCGTTGCTTTCATTTTGTATATCAAAATCAATATTACTACCTACACCATTAGAATACCAATCTATTTTACCACTTTCAACAATAGTTAATTGTCCACTTCTATATAGACTAATATCGTGTGAACTAAGATTGGCTATTATTAACATTCTTGTTCCATATTGTGTATCAGTAGGTGGTAAATAGGTTAAAGCATCATATAATTTGCTCCAATCAAATTCTTTGCCCGCAATCAGCTTATCTCCAGCAAATAGCCCTGAGGTCAATTCTCCTATTTTTAACATAATCATTATCCTTTAATTGGTTACACAATATGCTGTATTGGCATCCTTAGAGCCAATAGTATCGTATTCGGCAGCGGTTTTCTTGGTGAGGGTGGTGAGGTTGTCGGAAACGAGTATATCTTTTACTACGAAAAAATTTGTAGCATTTGAATTCAATGCAATAAAAATTCTTTTTGTAACTAAGCTAATATTATTTGCATCGGCAATAGAAGTATAAGTATAAATAAACGAAAGTTCATAAGCTCCATTATCGGGATTGCAATATGTGTGACTCGTACTTACTTTAAAGATTTCTTTTTCTGTAATTTTTAGGAATAAAATATTATCACTTAATAATCTATGTATAATATTTTTAAAATTATCAATGCTTCCAAATACAAGATTTATTTTTGATTCGGCTTCTCCTGCTTTAACTTCTTGATTTGAAATCAACTGTATATGAGCTTCATCTGTAATCGTAAGCATAATGTGTTTATCATCCACATACTTCTTCGTTGCAGGCTGGTAATCGCCCGTAGGGGTGAAACTTTCACTGTTGGTTTTGGTGAGGACGTCGGATTTTTCAGGAACTTCCGCCCAATTCCCATTCTTACGACCGTATGCCTTGCCATCAGTTGGCGCTTCGTCTATACCGCCAATCTTCCCCTGGCTTACCCATTCACCGTTCACCCATGCGTAGTAATCATAAGGGACTTCCGTGCCTACAGCCATGAACCCGTCAACTGCCGAACCATCGGGAACGGCAGATTTCAAGGCTTCAAGGGTGGCGTATTCGCCGGCTACCTTAAATGACTTCCCAGGTTCTCCTTGTATACCTGGCTCGCCTTGTTCTCCTTTCAAAAATTCTAAAGGATAATTGACCACAGAAGCTTCACTGTTGCTTCCTGAAGGTTTAAATGCAGGCAATGATGTTACATCATCCGCTTTGTCCGCATTCGGTACTTCATTAACCCCTATGGAGTTAGCCATAAGACGGGCAACTATTTCTTGATAATCCTGTTCTGTCCAAGCCATAATTATTCCTGTTTATCGGTTGCTTCTTCCGGTTGATTGTTGATAGCACGATTGAGCGCGTCAATAAAAAAAGGTTTGCAAAAAGCATTTGCATGCTCTTGTATCAGGGCCACTTCTTCATCACTATACTCTGTCTCTTCATTGGAGTTGTATATCTTCAAAGCGAGTGCATGCGATGCGATACCGTTACCGTTCCGGTATAATACATTCGCAAAATTCTCTCTACAATCTATATTTTCACAATGCTTACGGGTAATGTCCGTAGCAATCAGTAATTGTTTAAAATTTATCTTTTTCATGAGCTTGGGTATGATTTAGTTAATCTTCCATCTTTATAAAAAGAAAGTCCGTCGATGCCAAGAGACACTTGGTATCTTGACCCACTTAAATTTGAAATCATTGACAATGACCCTGCAAAAAGGGTTGTAGACGCAGTTAAGTTGCCATTACTTGCTATATTGTCTAATTTTAATCTTGGGTAAGTAACAGAAGTACCTCCGACTCCACTATCAAGGAATGAAATTCCACCCACATCATATCCTTTTGAATTATAAAATTTTAGGCTGTTTGAATTTGGGTTTATTTCTATTTTTGTACCTGACGAAGCGGTTGATATTTTGCCAACAATGCTAACATTCCCATTTTCGTCTATCACCAAAGAGTTGTTAGGAGTTCTTACATTTTTAAACACCCCGCTGTTTGCATTTATCTCTCCTTCAAAATATCCACCAATAGCCTTTATTGTCCCGTCTGCCTGAATAGACACATTCCCGTTGGCGGATATATTTCCGGTAAAGTATATATTTTTGGAAACCACGGAAATATTATCAAGTGCCACATTGATTTCTGAACCTAATCCGTCTTTTTTGACATATAATTTAAGTTCATCGGTAACCCCATTGATGTCCAGCCCCAACTGCGTTACATCTTCCTCTATTTTTGTAACAGACAATTTGAGGTTTTCCGCTGTCTGCTCAATCTGCGAGAACCTTTGATTGTTGCTTTCCGAGAGTTCCTTTACTTCTAACCTGATACTTTCCGCTGTCTGCTTTATTTCGGAACTCAATTTTGTATATAAATCTTCGAATGCGTTTTCGGCAAGAGCCAGCGAATGTATGTATATATCCCCCGTAAACTTCAATTCAAAGTCGCCCGTTCCGTCCCATGTGCCGGAATACTCCTTCATTGCGTATTCCTCACCTGGTTCAAGACGTTCGGTGAAATGCAGGTTCTGACCGGAAAATCCTATTGTCAGCGTTCCGGCTGTAGCTACCTTATACCGGAAAGAGATAAAGAACTTCTTCGGTTCTTCCCCTTCCTCATAGGTAGGCTTATTGGCTAAATCAGCATTTGACTGTTTAATTCCGGAAGAAAGGATACGAAGCACGTTTCTATCCCCATCTCTGATAATGGCAGCCATAGCGTCCTTACGGGAATAGAACTCCCCATTCACTAATAAGAATTTTCCGTTTACAGTAAAGAAGCGAACATCGTTCTTTGTCTCCCAACCGTTCGTATTGCTTGCAAATGATGCATTGTACAGATAATTATCCTTTGCCTGCACCTCGTCAAGCACTTTGGAGATTTCAGAGTAAATCAAATCTTCCAGTATCTTGAACTGGGTCATAATATTTATCCCCGTTTTCAAGATAAAGTCTCCCATGAACTTGTTGCCTTGCGGACTGATAACCGTCACTTCCTTACCTGCTAAAGAATAAGAATTTATTCCTGCATACTGGTGGATACTCGGTGCATCATCGCCATATACGGACAAGGTGATTGCGTTCTGACGCTTCTTGTCTGTTCTGTTTCCGAGTTGTACAAGACTATCACCTTCCTGCGGTATGTCGCTGTTTGCATCACAGTCCGTCTTGCTAAGGTCTATGTAATCCTCGCCAACACCTACACATAAGCGCCAATAGTAACGGTTGGACACATTCTCGTAGACACCCGGTTTGATATTGAAGTCTTGGAAACGTATCTGGTCGCCTTCCTTGAACGGGTTCTCGATAGCCGTTTCTCCATCATCCACCAAAAGATAGCAACGCCAAAAATCCTCGTGTTCTTCCACCGTTCCACATTTCATTCCGGCAGCGGTGAACATGTAGTTTCCGCCTGCATAAGAGAGTTTCTTTATCTCCAGTTCAGAGAACATCGCTTTGATGCGGACAAAGAGCTCGTCTACCTCGATATAGGATTTGCCCGTCTTGCTGTCTACTTTAATAACAAACCCCTCACCGAGCGCACCGGAAGAAAAGCTCATTGATTGGATGTAGTCAGAAAATAATCCACCTAAGAACTTTATTAAATAACTGGTTTGGTCTGGCTTGGTTTTATTTAAAAACAGCTTGTCACCAAAGGCTTTAATGATTGATTCCACTTGTTGGGTAGTCAATCCGCCACCGCCTTGCCCGCCTACTATTGAATCTATCTGATTCTGTATCTTTTCTAAAGTTCCTACTGCTTTGTCATTGCGAAGGGTAATATCATACGTTGGAATGAGGGCGTCTCCTTCCTTTATTGTAAGGCTGTCAATAATAATGCTCCCGTTGATGTTTAAGTCTTCATCCTCGAACAAAATTAAATCGCCTTCCTTTATACTGTCATGCAGTTCCGGGTGACGCGCCATAAATATTTCATCTACTTTAGGCTCGTAAGTATATCTTACATAATCATTTTTTGCAAGATATTCTTTGGAAGCTGTTAGCAATCTTTGGGAAGCAGCTTTTATATACACATCCGGCATATCAATACCCAAAAGCACAAATTTATCTTCGGCTTTGATAGTAAAATCCTTATATGGGAAATAAAGATTCAAACCTTCATCATAGACTCTGTTGCATGTCAAGACCCACATATCACCTTGTTTTACGGGCTTGTCTGCATCTCTAAGTATTTCAAATTCACGTCCACCACACATTCCGCTTTTCATGGATATGGTGGGAGTTTCATCGGTAAAGTAATCGTTTATGTCAAATCCAATGTCTTTGAGATATATTTTGAACGGTGGGATGGTTTCCCCCTCTTCAAAGTAACCATCATCCGCGATTGGCGTATTATCCTTATTCACCGAATCGGAAGCGATTTCATCCAACGCTCCGGTAGCATTTACGATTATTCCCGCGTCTTTCAACTGCTGTGCCGTCATTCCTTCCATAGACGGATGTATTTCCGGTAAAGAAGTATCGCTCCCGTCAAAGAAAACCGAACCTTCCCGAACTCCGATAATATCTATGTTTTTACTATCAAGGTATGGGTCAAGTGTCTTTTCCGGAAAATCAGGAAGCATCAAATTTTTAACAGCCATATTATTGGGAACTAATGCTCCAGAAGGTCTTTTGTACTTTCTTGGAACATTGTCCGTCTCAATGCCTTTTTCTATCCGCATCTTTGCGCCTATGCGGACGTTGTCCTTGTCGGCTTCGCTATTCAACAAAACGTAGCATTTCCCAAGAAAGCTACCTCTTCTCATTTTATAAGAGTACCCATTGATTGTCACATCATACAATGCTGTGTCAGATAGGAATTTCATGTAAAAAGGAAGCGTCACAACAGCACCGTCTATCAAATGTGTATTAGGGTCATATCCGTAAGATACATCCTCGATGGGAGCTTCAACAATAGGACTTCCATATGTTGTATAATAGTTGTACGGCAAGTTTTTGGTACCACCATATGCTCTTAGGCGGGTAATTATCTTCTGTGATGAATCCGCGGTTTTTTGTATGGAGTACAACCCCTTACCCTTTCCATAGCCGAACATGCTTCCTACTGCAATTCCGGCAGTGCCTATTGTTATCGTTCGTCCTCTTATGATAAAGTTTGCCTTAAACTCGCTATTTACCAAAGCAAGTGCGTCCCAAACGTTTATACTGCTTATTGATATGGATTTGTTAGTCTCATTAACATATTCGGGATGTACTGTAACCGTCCATTTTTGCTCTCCTTTATAGATACGGTCAAGGTTCACCTGTATTCTTTCTGCGAGAGCATTTATGCTTTCAGCGTAAAAACTGAATGTAGGCAGGGAAGAGTAGTGAATTAAGTTATCCTCTTTTACATAGTCCAGGAATTCGCATCTTGTCAGTTCATCTGCGAGAGAGTTGAAAACTACGTTCTCATATTTGAAAGCCTCTCCGTATGTATTTTTGGAGGCTTGCTTCAATTCAGTAGGGTCGTAGTTTATTTCAAATCTTTCTCCGCGATATATCAGATAGTCCCCGACTGTAAAATTAATCGGAGTGGGGGACGTAACGGTAATGTTAACGGAACAAGCTCCCATGAACTCCCCGTTATACTCTAACTTGTTAGCGACACATCGTTGCGTCTGCCCGTCTTTGCTGTATATTATAAACCGTCCCATTATACCGTAAGAATAATTTGTGTTTTAGGGTCGGTCACCCGAAATGTAATGTTGAAAGTTACGACATCTCCCTCATCCGTCTTGCGGACAAAAAGGTCGGGTTTTATAGATTTAAAATAAACCCCCTGTCTGCCTATTTGGGTATAGGTGTCATAAACTTTTAATTCTGTTCCGTAACCGTCTTTTCCTATCAGATAGTCCAGGAAGGCGACAATCTTTTCATTGGCTGTTCCCATATCACCTTTATAGGCAAACTCTACTTCTATATCATAGGCTTGCACGTAGAGTTCTTCGGGGAAAAAGGTGTCTTCTCCGTCTTGGTCTATCCAGTCCCTTTTGGGCAAATCCTTAATATCTCCATATACAGTAAAAGGGAAGTCCTTGCACACAATCCCCCATTGGGATTTGGTGTCAATAGCAGGACTCCCCAGCTTACTTTTCTGAAAATAGATACTGTAAGGCTTTGCCATGTGTTATTTTGAGTTTGTGTTGTAAAAACAAAAAGAGCCAATCAACGGCATATCCGTTAATCAGCTCTTTGGCTTGTATTATCAATACTGCAAATATATGGTGTATTTTCTAAATAATCAAGTAAAAGATTAGAAAATTGATATAGTTATCCGGCTTACATTATATTTGCAATAAATACTACCTTTCGGGTGACACGATTTTCATGTAGGGGTTCTTTACCCGCTTCTCTTTGAGCTTCTTTTCAAGTTTTTCCATCCTTTCGTACATCAGTTCAATATCTTCGGATAAGTGCAATAATTGAAGTTTGAGGAGCTTGTTCTCTTTCTGCAAGTTATGTATCTTTTCTTCCATGATGAATATTTGTTTTAGTCGTTATTTCTGCCATCTGCCCGCCAGCCGTATTACTGGCGGGGTATCATAACGTGATTTCGCTGGTCGAACCTCAACGTGCATCTATGCTTGTTTACGTGGCAATATGTTTTTGGGTATAGTTATAGCTGTACGTCATTACTCCGTACCTGTAAATGTATATGCTTCAATGCTATTTGATTTTTGCAATTTTCCCATCAGAAGGCTTTCCGCCAAATAGATGGTTAATATAAGCAAGACCTTTTGGTTTGCAAAACACCTTTTGGCATAATATGTCAGGGTGGTTGTCTCTGCATATTGGCGGCAACAGCGTCATTTCAAAGTATCCTGCGTCAATATACTTTTGTTTCGGTTCGTTCCTGTCTTTGAAGAATATGCCCGCATCTCTTAGCTTCCCGAAAAGGGTGTTTCTCCCAAAACCGAGATTGAGTATCTTTGCGGCTTGACCTATGTCTACTTTGCCCTCTGCTTTGAAGGCGGCTTGGGCGAAGTCGGCTTTGGGTTGGAGTTTGGCGTTCTTTTCTTCAAGCTGCTTTAGCCGCTCTTCTTTTCTTTTGATTGTTTCCTGTGCCACTATGAGTGCACGTGCCATGATTTCTTCGGGAGTGTCGTCCTGTTTAGTTGCGATGTAGCCGCCGGTCTTACGGATGGTCTTTAAGATTTCCTTTACGCCTTTCTTAAATTCTTTGGCAATTGGTTTACGGCTCTGCATGAGGACTTCGTATAAGCCATCTTCGGTTAAGAACCACATTTCGTAATTTCTACCATCTACGAAGATTGTTCGTAGATGCTTTTCTTCCTCATCTACAGTGCCTACCATTCTTGATACATCATAATAACCTTGCGATGTTTTCGCATAATCAATGCACTCTGCCACTTCTTTAGCAAGAAACAACGGATTTTCGGCAGTTCCGTAAACCGTGAATTTGTGCCCCAGCAACTCTGTTTCGCTTAGGACTTGAATCGAGTTTGTTAGCATAACAAAAAAAAGCGCACGTTCACGGCTGCTAACAAACTCATAGGAATTTAGTTTGGGGACATTTCTGTTACCCCACCGTTCGTGCGCAATATCTTAATTTATGATACTACTTGATATGTATTGGCAAAAAAATAACTCCAATGATGAAGCCATAGGAGTTTGCCGCTCCTATAAGTTGTTAGCACCGCAAAGATAGCCCTTATCTTTGAAATAGCAAACTTATAATCATAAAATCAATTACTTTCGTCTATTTTCTAAGTTATTGTGCAAATATATAGAAAATATACTCATTTTTATAATTTAATATATTAATAAATGGTGAATATGTTTTATAACATGATATATATAATAACAATGGATGTTAATAAAGGCGTATCTTTGTACATATAAAAGATAGCTATGAAAATATTTTTATATTTATTATTGTTAGTATTCAGTTTGGTATCATGTAATACTGAAAGGAAAGAGTATGCAGAAAAAGTTTTATCTATGGATAAAAGAATAATAGAACATATAAATGAATATTATTTGTTGCATTCTAATTTGGAAAAGGGGGATATATCTAAAGGGGAATATGAATCTCATCGGAAAAAGGCTGTTTTAATCAATCAAGATATGGAAATGGTGCTGCTTTCAAGATATACAGAACCATATATCACAGAACAGTTTAAGAAGATGAACGAAATTATTTTTTTAGAACTGGCATTGAAATGGGAAGAGCCTGATTGTGTAGATAATGAAAGTGTACATAAGGTCGTATCTCCAATTTATCTCAGTTATAAGCTCTCTATATCTGATAAGATAAAAAGTGTAATTAAATAGATTTTATTGGAGTATGGATAGAATATTTGCTTGTTGTATTGTTTGGTAAATAATTAAATCTCCGTTCTTTACAGTTCGGGGATTTTTTATGCTTTATATGCAATAAAAAACACTGTAATAAAGCAAAATAATATAATGTTTAATTAAAATTAAAGACTTAACTTTGCCGCACATTAATTAACTAAATACATGCTTTATGAGTAATAAAATATTTTTTCTACTTTCTCTATTTTGTGTTCTTATATCCTCCTGTGAGAATGAAGATGATATGGTAACATCTATACTTTTAGACAAGTCGGATATGACTTTGAAGCCCGGAGAAACTTATCAATTTACGGTAAAAGGCTCTCCTTCTAAAGCAAAGTTGCCTAAAATTAATTGGGGGATATATCCTGTAAATGCAAACAATCATTTAGCAAAAATAGATTCACACGGGAAACTAACAGCCTTGAAGCCAGGGAACTTTACAGTAAATGCCTGGATTGGAGATGATGATATAACGGATTTGTTATATATTGACAATGCAGTAATAAAGGCTGTGTGCAATGTGACAGTTGAGCCTATAGAAGCTACTGGTATATCTATAAATAAGGAAGAGATTGTGTTTAATGGAGAACAAAGTTTGATTTTGGATGCTTCTATTGAACCTCAGGAGGCTACGAAGAAACTGGTCTTTTGGGAAATAGATAATTCGGAAATTGCAAGTTTAGAATCGGGTAAAGACAATTCGGTTATTGTAACAGCGCTAAAGGCAGGAGAAGCTACAATTACAGCACGTGCAGGGTTTGAATCTTCTATAACTTCAACATGCAAAGTGAAGGTTAATCCAGTTGTAGCACAAGGTTTTTCCTTGAAAGAAAATGAAAAAAATGTAAGGGCGGGAGATGTTTTTACTATAGAATCAATAATCACTCCTGCATATGCAACAAAAGAAAACATAGCATGGGAGATTTCTGATGTAAATATTGCAAAGATTAATGAAGACAACAGTATATCTGCCATGTCTCCTGGAAAATGTATAGTTAAGGCTATTTTGGGAAATACAGGGTTAGAGGCTACTTGTGAGCTGACAGTAGAACCCATTTTATTAGAATCTATAAGTTTTGATAACCTTACATATAAAATTGAAGTTGGAGGACAAAAACAGCTAAATGTTGTGTTTACACCAGAAAACGCAACTAATAAGAATGTGATATGGACTTCATCCGACCCTGTGATTGCTCCGGTTGATGAAAATGGAGTGGTTTTAGGGAATACATCAGGAAGAGTACAAGTTACGGCAACGTCAGAAGATGGCGGACATGTGGCAAACTGTACTGTTTATATTGTGTCATTAGGAGGTATGATGGATGTTTATTTCCCTACATCTTCTTTGATTATTAATTCGGGATATTATACGGGCGTTATGTCATGTGCTATAAAGAACAATAGCTCAAAGACTATAAAACTTACTAAGTTTAAAGTTTTTTCTACTGGAAGCGGTAGTGCTCCTATTGAGATTACTGATGAGGCGAAATTAGGATATTTATCTTCTGGAGAAACAAGAATTTTACAGTTTAGATTATCACATGTTTATGAGCCAGGATTTAAGTGGGAGTTTGAATGTGATGGTCATTATTATTCTGCTTATGGAAGTTATAAACAGTAATTTTTACTGTTAAGCAATCATCAAGTTAAGCGGAATTTCTCCGCTTTTCTTGTTTTGTGGCATATGAATTATAATTAATCGGATTTGTTAAAAAGCTGATTTATCGGATATTTATTTGTTTATTTGTTTGTTCTTTCGTTCGTTCTTTCTATATTTGTGCATTAATATAATACAAATGGGTAATTGGAGTGAAAGGCAAGAAGTTAAGAAAGAGGGCAAGGAAAAAGAGAAAATAAGCCGAGAGACGCTTGGAAAGTTCTTTTATGATTTGGCAAAAACATCATTTGCTGCAATGGTAGCAGGTGGGGCTGTGTCATTTTTCACAAGTTCAAACAATGAGTTATATTGGCTTTTGCTTTTGATTGGAGCTTTTTCAACAATAGTATTTGCTTATATTGGTTATAAAGTGATAAGGAGGTAATTATGGAAGGTCTATTAATCGTTTTAGGAGGTTCTGGGGCTTTAGCCCTTTTATTTGCTCTTTGGCTGAATACTCGAAAAGGCAAGAAGTGGCTTGCAAGCTTATAAATTGACTATTATTTAGGTAAAACAATAAAGCCAGACATTAAGCCTGGCTTTTTCTTTGCATGACATCCCCATCGGTTTCCACAATACAATCTTCTCCATGAATGTAAACATATACCGATGCTGTATCCTTTTGGATAACATTTACTTTTGCCCGGTCGTACACGTTAATGAATACCTTGCAATACTGTGAACAGTCAATGGTTACTTCGCTGTCATGGCGCACGTAAATATCACATACAGAAAAGCCATCAAATAGGAGAGTACCTTTACAATTTCCGTTCAGAACGGCTATGTGCTTCATGTTCCTTGCTTGCACATCCTCATCGACAAAGATATTGTTTCTGTGAAGGATGTCCTTGTCGAAGTGCTCCTTTATGAAAGTGTTGGTAGGGTATCCTTTCTTTATACAGAAATCAATCCCGTGCAAATACTTGTCAATCAATCCTTGTTGGTCAGGTTCTCCCCATTGTTCCGTCCATTGCGTACATAGCCCTAATGATACGGCTTGGTTGAGCAATGTTTTGCTTAAATCCTTTTCGTTCATAACATATTATATTTTGATTTTTCTACCACTTCTGTCTATCACTATACTTAGCATATCTCTAACTTCTTGTACTAAAGCAACGTTTGCTTCGGTATTTTGGGCACTTCTTAACGTATTATTGGCTATCGCCCTCAATTGAGTAAGTTGTTGTTCGGCTATAACATTATATTTCGGAAGAATCTCGTTTCCCCACTTTTCAAGCAAAGCGCGTTTTACACTTACATCTGCGCGAATACCGTTTATGTAAGAAGCCAAAATATTAGCGGTGTCCTCTGTTATACTTTCTTGTATTCCTTTAGACAAGCTGGAGCTATTTTCTTCGCTTTCTTTTAAGCTTACCCCATACTTTTTCTTCATGTATGCGTCTACTTCGTCAAGTGCACTATAGTAAGCGTCTGTTTTCTTGTCAAGACTCATTAAATAATCAGCTATGCCTTTTACCTCTTTGCTGTCAAGAGAGAAATCCTTTCCGAAATAACCACTTTTGCCATCTTCACCAAAAAGCATTGTTTGTAGTTGTTTCATCGCTGGCTCTAATACGCCAATTTTAAGTACGGAGTTCATAACGCTTCCCATGATGTCAGCAACCTTGTCCTTAAAAGCCTCTGCCCCGTTTTCGCCTTTTTGCCAAGCTTCATATAAGGCATCCCCAAGTTCTGATGCCCATCCTTTTAAGTCTATTCCGTATAGCGTTTCTGCTGTTTCCTCTGCAAAATCCTTGACTTGTTGTTGCATTTCTGTAATTTGGGCTTCATAGTCGGCAACCTTGCTTTGGTCTACGTCTTTTTTGTCAAGTTCAGCCTGCTTTTGTTTTTCCAATTCAGAGATTTGTTCTTCCATCAACGCCCGCTGATAACCGTACGCTCCCCCTTCATCGTATGCGGAAACCCGTTTATTGAGTTTTTCTGCCTCCTTAGAATACCGGGATAAGGCAATCTCGTCAAAAATATTTAACTTCTTCTTTTTTCGTATTGCTTCGATTTGGCTGTTTAACTGGATAAGTTCGCTTCTGTCTTTTTCAGCATCGACCAGCTTCATCTCGGTTCCACTTCCTAAGAAATGTTCTAATCCCCTTTCTATTGCATCATATACGTTTTGCAGTTCCTGGGCACGTAATTTACTCTTTTCAATAGCCTTATCGAGTTTTTTGTCATGGGCTTTGGCTATGCTTCCTATTATTCCGGTAATACCGCTGACTATACCCGTAGCCCCTTGCATGATAGCCATCGGATTGCCGGAAGATATACCAGCGAAAAGGGTAGCTCCGCTTTGAGCTGTATTCAATAATCCACCCGCAACTTCTTGTACAGTGCTTAGAGTGTCTCCTATATTGTCATTCCCTAAGGCATCAAATGCTGACCCTAAATCTCCCAAAGTGCCGATAAGAAGATTAGCCATGTCGACAATATCTCCAAAGCCTACTTGAACTTTATCGGAAGCTTCATTTTGTTTATCTTGTGCATCAGTGACTTCCTTTTCCGCATCGGCTAATGTTTTTAATTTTGGAGTTAATTTATCGACGACTTTAGCCTGATAAGATAAGCCGCCATCCGTTTTCTTGGTTCCCGTATGGCTCGTTTCAGAAACACCAGTAGTAACTTCACCGCCATCCTGGATAAACCCAAGTTCTTTTTGAGCCTTTTTCAGTTTTTCAGTGGCTTCCGCATACTCTTTTATTCCGTCTGATAATGTCTTGAAAGGGTTTCTGCTTTCACTTTCGTCACGTAGCTTTTTTAATACATTGACAAGCTCTTTAAACTCGTTGACTTTTAGACTTTGCCCGGTCGTATTTTTAAACTCTTCCAGGTTCTTGATTAGCCTGCTAAGAGTTGCAGAAGAAAGTCTGTCAAGGTCGTCAAAGGTCTTAGCCCAGTCTTCCGAACTCTTGAATTGTTCAAATTTGGTTGATGCAGCATCTTCGCTCGCTTTCTTTTTCCTTTGTGCTATAAGCCTGTCGGTCGCTTCTTCGCCTAATTGACCTCTTTGGCTTTCAATATCTGCCAAGTCCTTTTGAAGATTACGCTCAATATCCTTTATCTTTTGGGCATAATCTTTATAATCCTCAATCATGCCTAAAAGGTTTTCAAGGCTTTCTGAACGCATTTTCTTACTTTCCTCGTTGATTGATTGGTATAGTTTCAGAATTACTCCTTCCCCAAACTGTTTCTTTACATCATCCTCTTTCATGGCAAGGACATCTGTAACGGAGAATTTACTTCCCGTATTTTCAAGCGCTTTGGAAAGTTGGTTGCGCAAATCATCTACTACACTTTTGAATGAGACCTCTCCGCCGAAAGCGATGTTCATGGAAAGAGATTTGTTGCCGGAAGCATTGAATAGCTTCTTATATAAATCCCACTTTTCTCCGGTTTGGGAAACGTACTTCTCTATCTCCTTTAAGGCATCATCAACTTCTTTCTTCGCACTGTCAATTCCCGCCTTGTCAATCTTGACACCAAGAGAAATGTATAAATCTTCTTGCTTCTCTTTGCTCCGGTCTAACTGCCCTTGGATGTATTTGTAAGCCCTGCTTGGGTCTTTTAAGTCCAAATTGACCCCGTTCTTATCAAAGATAGGGGCAAATTCAGAAATGCTCTTCACCCTTTGGGATGCGACTTCTTCTCCTTCTATCTTTCTCCATTTCTCATAGCTGGAAACGGCTTTGTCTATGAGGTCGGTACGGGCTTTCCATTGTTCGGCAATAGGGTCTTTTTCGCCTCCGGATGATTTGCCTAATACCCCAAGAGTGTCCATGATTTTTTTTGAGACATCGAATACCTTTTGGGCATTACGAACGGTTTCTTCGGAATAAGGATTTCCTTTCTTAAAGCCTTTTAGTGTTTTATCTGCATTTTCTCTTTCCTCTTTTACTCGCTTGGCGTATTCTTCATAGGCTTCATCATCTTTAGGAATAAGACTATTCATGTCACCAGCAATTTCTTTGGCTGTAGTAAACCATGCTGATTTAATGTTTTTATCTATATCGTCAGTGACAGATAGAATAGTCGTAAAATCTTCTTTTGCTTCTTTTACGATGGAGCGGGCAATATCTAATTGATTTTTCGCTTCTCGCAGCATTTTAGTGTCCATGATATGCCCGTCACTTGCTACCGAATAAAGTTCTGCATCTTTAACCCCTCTTTCTGCATCAATTAGTCCTTGGTAAGCTTTTTCTAAATTTATTCTTGCAGTTTCTCTTGCAGTAGTTCTTGCTGCTCTATTAGACATATTTAATAGCTCGATTTGCCCTTTTAGCAAAGCTTGTTCATAAGACATGCTCTTAAAAATAGAAGGATATATCCCTTGAAGCTTTTCGTAAGCCATTCGTCTCGCATCCACTGCTTTGGATGTATCAAACATTGTGGATATATAGCTGTTAGCTTTATTTTTGGCTTCTGATATTTTTTCGTTTTGTTCTTGGACTTGAACATTAAATTCACGTATTGTTTCTGCGGCACTTTTAGTCTTTTCTCTTAAAGTGAAATATAGTCCAGCCAATGCACCGACAGCAGTAATTGCTATCATCCAAGGATTGGCTTTCATTGCTGCATTTAGCGCCCATTGAGCTACAGCTTGTGCTCTTGTAACAGCAGTCAATCCTTGTCGTGCTCGGGTTAAATTGGTTATGAAAGTAATTGTTCTCATTGCAGTTTCAGCTTTATGAGCAGCATTTACAGCTATTACAGCAGTTTTGTAAAATCCATAAGCCCCTACAAGGGAGCCAAGGATAGCTGCAACAGCTTCCCAATGATTCATTAAATCAGTAAGCAACTCCAAGCTATCTGAAAGTACACCGCTATTGCTTTCCGCAATGTCAGCCATCATCACATCCCAAGCGTCCTGCAAGTTGCTCCACTTGCCTGCAAGGCTTTCCGCAAGAGCCTCCTGCATGTTGTAGAACTTGCCTCCCTCGTTGGTCAAATCCCAGAGGACATCCTTCACCATCCCGAAGCTTACTTCCTTCCGGCTGATTTTGTCAAATACATCTCCGGCAGATGTCACTACTCCCGTAAGCTTAGTAAACCGTTTTGCCAATTCATCGACCAACGGGATACCCGCCTCTGTAAACTGCCTCAATTCCTGCCCACGGAGAAAAGCTGCACTGCGCACCTGCCCGTACGCCAATATGATACGTCCCATATCGACACCCACACCTGCGGAAATGTCGGCAAGTCGTTTGGTCGTATCGTAAAGCTCTTCATACGGGATGCTGTATGCGGACAATTGTTTGGCGTATGAAGCCAGTTCTTTAAACTGAAACGGAGAGACAACCGCTAAATCCTTAATGCGGTTGAATATGGTTTCCGCCTTCATACTATCTCCAAGAATGGAGGTAAGGGCAATGCGTTGTTTCTGAAACTCTCCGCCAATGGTATATAATCCCCTTACAAAACGCTCTAAAGTGTATATGGAATACACATTGGCGATTTGATTTTTCAGTTCTCCGGCTATCCGTGATTGAGAAGACATTGTAGTGTTTGTCCTCTTCATTGCCGCATTGTGCGTATCGGAAGCCTTTGCAGCCTGCATTCGGGCAATCCTAAGCTGTTCAAGGGCTTTTTGAGAGTTGACATAAGCATCTGCACGGATTATCTGCGAAACTCCCCTCATGGCTCTTAGTTCGCTTGCATCAACGCCATGTCCTTTAAAAGCTTCCTTGAGTTTTTTAATACTTTCGCTATCTACATCCAGCTTTACCTTGTAGGTCTTGTTTTTCAGCAAGGCTTCTACCTTGTCTTCAATCTCCTTTATATCTACTTTTAATCCAACCTTTGCACTGGTCGTGACGTGCATATTCACAAGTTTTTTCTTGATAGCTTCGTACTCTTGTTCTGTATAATCTTTCAAGTGAACGCCAAAATTCAAATTTCCGAGGTCTGCCATATTTATTCTTGTTTTGTATCTTGGGGGATAGCGTTAATACCGTTTACTATAAAATCATTGAGGGAAAGTCTTTGCCCTTTCATTTCCCGCTCTTTTCTCTTTTCTTCCCACTTCCTTTTTAAATCTTCCATTTCTTTCGCTGTGTGCGTTTTTTGTTCTGTGTCTGCTTTGTCATACACTACAATCGGAGCATCGCACATCAGAAGTTCGTATTGAGCACAGGTCAATACCCAGTCCATATACCAATTAGGGATATTAATCATTCCCCAAAGAAGAATTAACGGTCGTGTCAGCTCTGGGTGTTTTTCTCCGTTTGCAAATGCTGCTCCTGCCGAAGTTCTTGAAGGATACGTTCTGCTTCCTTTCTCGTCATCGTCATTATCGTGTCTCTCATTCCGGTCAAGAACATGGTAGCATTCAAGTATTCCAGTTTCTGCAATTCCACTTTTTTTTTACCGATAACAACAATATCGGTTAACTCTGTGTCTGTGTATTTTTTCCATAGCATACGCCAGTATATCCAATGGAAAAGTCTTATCTTCCACCAATTATTCAGAATAATGAGAGAGGCACATTTGGCAGTAACTTCATCCTCACTTTTGCAGGAATGTAAGACATGGGTTAATTTTCGTATTGTTCCACGGTGCAGCCATTTTATACCGAACTTTTTTCCTCTTATCGTAATATAATCTATGCTGTTCTCCAGCACGTCGTCAAGCGTTTTCTGCTCTGCTGTGGTAGGTTGATTTATTGTTTTATCGTTCATGCTGTGTTATTGTAATGTGTGAAAAAGGAGAAGGCGGCGGCAATAACGCACACCGCCATATTTTTAAATCAAAGAACCGTCCTGGGTAACTTCCACCGCACTGAACTCATTGGCGGTGAATACGCTGACCGTAGCAGTCCTTTTTGCTCCGCTATTCTCGTCGACTTTGACCGTCACCACTTTCCCGCTAACCGAGGTTTTGCACCATGTTTCCGTTGATGAAGCAGAGACAGAGCTTTCCTTGGTTGTTGCGGTAATGGTTTTCCCTGTATTATCTGCCGCGCTGGTAAAAGACAGGGAAGCTGGAGCTACGGTCAGTCGGCTTTTTTTGTCAAGAAAGCGATATTATCTTCGGAAGAGGAGCCGGACGAAGCACCATCTTCAAGTTCAATAGTTCCGCTAAGCGCAAAAGCGAATGGGGTAGTGGACGCATTCTCAAACAAGGGGCGTGCGTAAACGGCCATTCTTTTTACAAGCAGACATTTTTCTCCGTCGTCACTTATAAGCGCAAATCCTACGTTCAGTTTCTTGCTGTTTAGCACAGCAGAGAATCCCTTGAATTGCTGGTTGTTGATAGTCGCTTGCGCAATTTCAGTGGTTTTCCCAAGAAAATATTCTACCAATTCCTTGCTTACACTTGGAACGGTAGCAGCGAAAGTAATATCTCCTGCTGTACTGGTGACAGCCCAATCCGCTTGCAGACCGTGCACCTTTGTACGGTTTAATGTCGGTTCTGCTTGGGACAAGGAAAGGGTATCTACGGTAACGGGCAAATCAAAATCCGGAGTTACCGTGGCAAAATTTGCAATGCCACCCTTTACCAACATAATGGATGAAAGACCGCTAAATACATCTTTCAATTCCTGCTTTGTTTTCATTGCCATAATAAATAGTTTTAATCGTTTTATTTTATGTTTATTTTATCACAAGGTCAGTCCTTATCAATGTTGCGCTGAACCCTAATCCGTCATTTCCTTTCAAGGTCAATTTGGGGTTTGAGGCACTTATGAAATTGTCGCTGATAGGGAATAGGGAAAGAATATCTCCTACAATAGTGTCCATTTGTTCCAAGTCTTCCGCACTTCCCTTTTTCTGTCTGACATACACTTCAATGGTGCAATAGGTACGGATATTTCCAAATCCGCTGCCATAGGTCATGGAAGACAACAAGCCGGGCAATGACACCACAATGAAATTATCCATTTGCTTAGGCACAGCAGCGGGACGGTCATTTGTGAACACATTCTCACTTACCGCCTTTGCTGCGTCAAACAATGATTTAAGCGCGTCTTTGTATTTAAAATCCTGTTCGTACCCCATATCATTTCATTGGTTTAAAGGTCATTTTAGCAATGCTTTCCGCGTAATCAAATGTATCTGACAGTACATTTAACCCCTTCTTTGACTCCAAGTAGTTAGAATATTCCGTACCTGTACACATCACTAATCCTATGCCATCATTTGGAGTTTTATATGCTTTGAGGAAATTTACAGAAGTGGTTAAACCGTACTCCCCGTTGGTGCCAATCAAGTTGTATTTTTTTATGGGAATAAACTTACCACTTTCATAACTTTGGACCATTATCACGCCAATACCGTCTCCTCTGCTAAGCTTGGGGCGGGTAGGATTTTTTAATCCTTGTGTCACAACGGCGGTAATTATACGAGATAATTTACCTCTATAATAAATTCCAACAGCTAATGAAGTTAGAGTATTTCCGGTTACATTATGGTACTTGGCTGATACTACTCCGTCTTGCAGAAGTCTGATTCCGATTTCTGTTATTCTATCCAGCAAATATTCATCAATGATATTTCTCATCTTTTTTTTGCCTTCTTCCAAGACTTTAGCATTATCTCCCATTTCCCTAATTCTTAGCCAGATTGAAATACAGCGTTGTTCCCATTTCCGTAGGATAACAATCCGTTACTACGCATGATTCAAAACTTCCTCCGTAATCGGTAACATCCACAAGGTCTCCCGCAATGATACCCTTCACAAGTCCAGGAATGTCTATTGCATAATCACTCTTTATGACATTACTTTTTGTAAATGTCCTAAGGCTTGTGCTTCCGTACTTGTTGCATTTCCCTACATACAATACGGTCTCGTTTCCTTCGTCAAAAGATGTTTCTCCGGAAATACGATACACTTTGCATGTATGCGGAAAACGTGGATTATTTACTTTCATAGCGGATACCTTTTATTCATGTTCATACCCAAGTTGACAATTCTGACAGATGATTTACGGACGTTCTCTCCATACAATGCGTATATGTCATTTGCCATTTGCCGAAGGTTACGTTTGTCATAGGCAGAGCTTTGTGTACCACCCTCCTTGTGCTTCCATACACCATTGGCATCCTCTACGCTTCCAGTTACGCTCGGTGTACTTGCGCACCACATATAAAGGTCTGCCCGGCACAAGTCTTTCTGGCGTTTTTCCAACGTGCTGACATCCGTCCCCGGTGCAATTCCCCTGTCAATCAGTATGGTGGAAATAGCACTGTCCGTAACTTCAAAACCGACACAACCACGGAGATATTCCTCTATGGTAGTGCCAGTATTTGTATTTTGAGAATCCTTCATGGTTATTTACCTTTAATGTTCAAGTAGTAGAACCAGCGAACCTTATTAGGAACAACCAATCCGGTCACTTCTGATTTGATTACCTGCGTCATGGTTTCATCATTGAATACCTGACGTATCAGAGTGCGGCCTCCGTCATACAATGCCGTACGGGCACCCGGTGTTTCCATGAAAATAGGACGTCCACATTGTACATCACCCAGGTCTTCATTTGGAACATATGCCAATACTCCCTCTTCAAAGCTTTGCAAATTCTTGTATTGTATAGCTTTGGAAGATTTGTCATATTTCTCCACTACGGATATTGAATCGACAATTCTGATTTCAGCACCGATACGCGTTTCAATGAAAGTTTTGATTGTTTCATCGGGGACAAGATTAGCAAATGCCAACTGCATGCCTTTATCGGAAATATCCGGGCGTGTCGCAACTGTGTACATTTGGCGGAAATACGGAAGGTTAATCAAATCCTCAAAGGTCGTCTTGGAGCATTCCCAGTGACCAGCAGGGGCAAAATCCTTTTCTTGGGAATCGCGTCTTACCTGCCTCATGACTTTTATCGGGTCTATTGTAGTACCCAAAGCTTCTTCCTGCACCGCTTCGCTTTCCGGCTTCTTATACCAGATAGAATCCTTGATATTCTTTTTAGGCACACCGAAATCTATAGTCAATGCAATGCCAAGCGGGTTGTTAGCTGCGTCAATGATTAGCTTACCTTTGTTGGATACAACTTGATTTCGTTGGTATAGGAATGTATTGTAGTTACCACCAAGTAAGCTGTCCACTCCATTAAACAGAAGCTCCATTATTGTAGACTCAATTTCCGGAGTGGTACTGCCGATGGCATCCATCAGCATCATTTTTTCTCTTAGGATTTTGCGGCTCAGTACAATCTCATGCTTGAAGGTTGGCAATCCACCCATTTGCAGGGACATTCCGTCTGTAGATTTGGTTGCGCCATCACTGTCAATATCCACATAGGTAGCCAGCGTGTATGCACGGACTGTTGCTTCTATCTGCTCATATGTGGGATTCAGAGGAATATTAGGATTTAACGGGAACCCCATTTGGGAGAACGTTTGTTCCGCATTGTATTTTTCGGCAAACATGTCATTAATCCATGCTTCCAGCGGTTTATTCCCTGTATATCCCAATGCTGCAAGACCTTTTCCTACAATGTCGTAAAATTCTTTGTTTCTTGTGTACATATTATTCTCCTTTCTTTATTCGTCAGATTCACGCACAAATTCAATCATAGGCAGCTGTGCTTCTACCGATTTGGGAATGCCGCCACCGAACACCCTGTCTGCGTAAATTCTGCCTGCGCGCACAACAGCGCATGTTGCAAGGATACAGCCTTCGGGGATACATACGTCTTCAAATACAAGACCGTTGACATCGGTTAGCTTTCCGCCGGCGGGAGCTCCTTTGACGGTTTCCTCAATATCTCCCGTTACTCCGGTATTTCCTGGAATAAACATGTATGCGTAAAGTTGCGCAGCGGTTTTTTGTGTGAAAGTCACAGTAGCCCCACTACGTTTTACATCCCATTCTGCAAAAGAAGATTTTGCTCCTTCGATTTTGGTAGCTACCAGTTCTGGGGTACTTTCTGATGCGCTTGTTACGGCAACCGAATAGCTTTTTCCGCCTAACACAATAGACAAATCCCCGTTTCCGGATGCCTTTTTAGTGATAGTAAGCGTCACTACTGCCTTTACACCAGTCACTCCATCTGCTGTAATTACCTCTACCTGTTTGCCTGCTCCATTGAATTTTACCATTGTGCCGGCATGTATAATATCACCAGGCTTTAATCCCATTCCGGCGACATCAATCATACCACCACCCTGATATAATTCTCTTACTCTTGACCAAACAGGAAAATTTCCGCCAAATCCCGACTGGGATTGACTGATAGTGTTGAAAGTTCCTAATTGTCTCATTCTTTGTCTGTTTTAATGTGTTTATTGTTTTCGAGGAAGTTTTCCTTGCGCTCTTAGCCGGTCTTTGAATGCTTCACGGCGGCTTTTTGCCTGTTCTTCTCCGGTTTCTGCATATTGGTTGATACTTGGGGAAGCGCCATTCCCGAAAATTGCCTTGTATCTTTTTTCATAATTGCGTTTGGCGCAACTGACAATTTCTTCCACTTCCATATCTTTGGTAATTTTCACGTCAGATATGGCGATATTCAGGATTTCATCGTTACAGATATTTTTGCCCCCGTTTTCAATTTGAGATTTCAACAAGTCCATAGACTGGATTTTTAAGTCATGGATTGACGCGGCGTTTTTCTCCGCCTCTCTCTCTTCCTTCAAAAGCAAAATCTCATTTTCCATTTCCTTTAGCTTGTCGGCAAGGACGTTATCTCCTGCTCCTTCTCTTGAGTCAGGAGAACTCTGTTGAGGTTTGTAGTTTTTCTTAAAACTCTCAACTTGGGTTGCGACATCATGGTTGTACTGCCCTTGCATTCCTTGAAGAAAAGATGTCGCCTTGCTATAATAAGCGTCATCAGGCTCCACCCCTTCTGCTACCGGATTCAATTCTATGTACTTCATTAATGTCTGTGACGAAAGACTGGTTTGTCCTAATCTGGTCGTCAGTTCGGATAAGATTTGTTCTTTCTCCATCGTGTTTATTTAGTTTGTGTTATAAAAAAAAAAGAGCCTATCAGTGCTTTGTGCACTAATAAGCTCTTAGGCTTGCATATGTAAAATTGCTATTCTTCTATTCTGACGCTGATAAAATTACGACATCTTCGGCATACAGTCCTAAACAATACGCTACCGTGTATTATTTTCACATCGGTCAACTTTTGCCCGCACACCGGACATGTTACAAAATTTCCTTTTTCGCTGGTCTGTTTTTCATCCAGCTTAGCGTCTATCTTTATCATATCACATGATTTAGTATTGCAAATATATAGTATATTTTCTAAAATACAATGCTTTATGTGTATTTTTATATGAGAAATATTAGAAAATTTATAATAAATCGTATATTTGCATTATATATAACTCATAGAGCTGTGATTCAAGCCGGAGTGTGCGGATTTATACTGCATACGCCGGCTTATTTTTTTTATGGAACACGACAAGATTGTATATACGAAGGGTGGGAATAGTGTGCTTACTTACGCACAAGTGGAAAAATTGCGCGAACAGGAAACTTCACTTAATATAATCGCGCAGAGGGGTTGCCAGGAAAAGTTCTTGGCAACCAATGCGGACATTACCATTTTTGGCGGGAACCGTGGCGGAGGAAAATCGTGGGCATTGCTTATGGAGGTGCTGAAAGATATACAGAACAAGAACAACAACTCCATTATTCTGCGAAATGAGAAAGAAGACCTGTCGGGCGTAATTGAGAAATCATATAAGCTGTTTTCCCAATTCGGGAAATACAACAAATCCCAAAATGACATGACCTGGAATTTTGATTGTGGAGGAAAATTGAAGTTCTCGTATTTCGCCGATTCGTTTAAAGATTTTCAAATCCGGTTTCAGGGAAAGGAATACAATTATATAGGTATAGATGAGATAACTCACATATCCTACGAAAAATTCAAATACCTTATCACTGATAATCGGAATGCTTACGGAATACGAAATCGTTTTTACGGTACATGTAATCCCGACCCAGATTCATGGGTACGTAAGTACATAGACTGGTGGATTGGAGAAAATGGACTCCCGATAGAGGAAAGGGATGGAATAATACGTTATTGCTTCATGGATGGGGATGAAATAAACAATGTATATTGGGGAGATACGCCAGAGGAGGTTTACAGGCAATGCAAGTCATTAATTGATTCTTTATGGAAAGATGAGTATGAGAAATACGGATTCAACAAGCTGACCATGTTTGTCAAATCCGCCACGTTCATCAAAGGGAAGCTGGAAGAAAACGTTGCTCTGATTACGTCCGACCCTAATTATGTCGCCAACCTTGCCCAACAGGGAGAAGAACAGCGTGCCCGCGACCTCGAAGGTAACTGGAACTTCAAAGCCTCCGGCGACGACATTCTTAAGATAGAGCACATGGAACGCTTCTTTAAAAATCCTTCTCAATATGGGGACGGTAAGCGAAGGGTATCATGTGATATTGCGTATGAAGGCGGAGACAATCTTGTTCTATGGTTTTGGATTGGGAACCATATCGAGGACGTATATGTAAGCCGGGATAATTCCAAGCGGACGGAAGAGTGCGTTGCATATAAGTTGCGTGAATGGGGAGTCCTGGAGAAGGACTTTGTTTTTGACTTGAATGGGCCTGGACAGGATTTTAAGGGCAAATTCCCAGATGCTGTCAAGTTCAACAATATGGCAGCTCCTATCCCAACGACAAAAGCTGACGAACAATCTATAAAATATATCTATTCTTCCCTGAAATCACAATGCGCTGATATTCTCGTTAAGAAGATTAAGAATGATGAAATTTCGATTAACCCCGATTTGTTGTCGCGTAAGTTTTCAGGAAACGGATATTCAGATATGACACTTTATAATATCCTGATGAAAGAACGCAAAGCCATCCGGGATGCAGACACAGATAAAGGCTTCTCTTTAATTAAAAAGGAAGTGATGAAAAAGTACGTCGGCCATTCTCCCGACTTTATAGAGGCTATGATTTACAGACAGATTTTTGATATAAGAAAACAACACACTAAACCAAAAGGATTATGGAGAATATAAGTACACGACAGATTATGGTACGCCGTCCGTTTCGGAGAATATTGCCAAATGGATACAAACAAGCAGTAGGGGTTATATCTGGCAGCTTGTCCGTTAATGAGCCTTTAGACAATCCAACATATCAGATAATAACTCAAATGGATTTTTTGAGGGAATTTGAGCCGTCCGGACATGCTATAAATGACCCATTGGTATATCCGGACAGATTAAGACAAGACCCTGAAACAAAAGAGTGGTTTAGAGAGTCCGTTATCAGATGTGCTTTTGCGTTTCAGAGGATTATAACAATCAAACACCTGGTTCATCTTTGTGGAAACGACATTCAATTTGAGTTGGAAGGGGATACCGAAAATGAAAAAGTAAAGGATACATTTTTTAAGTTTCGAACCGGATGGGCTGTAAAGGACATGGAGATAGCATGGTATGAAGCGGCAAAATCCGTAAAGATAACGGGGGACACAGCATTTGTAGGTTATCTCCGAAAAGGAATTTTCTATTGGAAAGTCCTTTCTTTTGAGAAAGGAGATACGTTATATCCCCATTTCGATAATGTTACAGGGGAGCTTACATTGTTTGCCCGTTCCTATTCCGATTTTGACAATAATGGAAATACAGTTACAGACTGGCTTGAAGTTTGGGATGAGAAATATCTCCGTCGCTTTAGAAAAGGGAAAGGGGCGTACAACAAAATAAAGCAAGTGATAAAGAACTTGTTTGGATTAAGCGGATACGAACTCATATCTTCTCAGGAACATGGCTTTACATTTATCCCTGTGGCTTATCACAGAAATGAAGCCGGCGCTTGTTGGTCTCCTTCACAAGACAGCATAGAGCAATATGAACTTGCTTTTTCGCAATTGTCACAAAACAATACAGCTTACGCCTTCCCGATTATGTATTTCAAAGGAGAGGGAGATAGTATTAATATAGAGGGAGGGATTGATGGCACTATAAAGTGTATATCAATGGGACCGGATGATGAAGCCGGTTATCTTAACAAGCAAGATGTTTCCACTGCCTTTACCAAGCAGCTTGATACTTTATACAAGTTAATCTATGAGCAGTCTTTTGCGGTAATTCCACCGGAAGTAAGAAGCGGAGACCTTCCAGGTGTAGCCATAAAGCTGCTTTATTCTCCTGCTTTTGAAAATGCCATGAAGGATGCCCAAGAATATAACCATCTCATTGACGATATGGTAAAGATATTCACTTATGGCTATGGGGTGGAAACCGAAAATCTTATCGACTTGCAAAATTTGAATGTATATGCTTGGATAAAGCCGTATATACATCTGAATGAATCTGAACTTCTACAAAATCTTGCAGTTGCTGTTCAAAACGGGTTCTTGTCCCGACAGACTGCAAATGAGCAAATTCAGATGTATAGCAATCCTCGTGACTGGGATAGGATTATGAAAGAAAAGAAAGAAGAACAGCAGGCTGATATTCTTTATAAATTGAAATCCCAGCAGGTATCCGCCACAGATAATGAAGTTGAACATAATCCGGCAGGAGACGACAAGCTATGAAGCAACCTACAAAAAAACAGATACAGGATGCCAAGGATTTCATAAAATTACGTTTGCAGGCTGAAATATCTATGCAAAGTCATTTGGAGGAGCTTCTTGTACAAGCGGCAAAAGAGATTATAGATATATCATTCAAGTATGATATTCAGCCTGCAATGTTCCGGTTCTCTGCAAATGAGAACTTAAAGCGGGACGTAAGCGAAGTACTCCGTAAGTTGCGTGAGTTAATTTACGATTACACGGAAACTCTTTCTGTATATGACAGAAAGGAGGAAAGAGATGCAATTGTAGATTTTATAAACAGGGAAGACCACGGGAAGACATTATCAGAGCGTATCAGCATTTATTGCAACCGATTTCTGTATGAAGTGGAAGCTGCCATTGCAGCCGGTCTGATAGCCGGAATCGGGAAAGATAAAATAAAGGGTAGTGTAAAGTCTTATCTTAATTCACCTTATACCAATCCTTATTTTAAGCGGGCGGCCTATAATGGCGGGGCTGCTGCCACGCGTATTAAAACAGATGGTGTGAGTTATGGGGTAGGGAAGTCTAATTCCGCTTACAACTCGTTAAATACCCTTACCCGCTTCGCCGTAGGTTCTGCATGGATGTTGTTTTGGGGGCTTGAACATAAGGATAAAGGATATACGGGCTTTTATTCGTACCGTGGGAGCAGTTACCCATGCTCTTATTGCGACAGCATGGTTGGCTATCATCCCATATCCGACTATCAGAACCAGTGGCATATAAGATGCTGCTGCTATTTTGTGTTTGTATAATTAAAAATCATAATAATATGTTGAGAGGGAAGGAAGAAAAAATAACATTCAGCAAAGGATTGGGTTCTGAATGCAGAAAAGCGGGAATCAGTATAAAAGAGAAGGCTTTTGCCGACCTTTTAGCGTTAGGATGGAAAGACAAGGACGCCTATCTTATTTCCGGTCTTTACAATCCGGTATATAACCTGGAGATAAACAAGAAAAACATGAATACCCTTTTGTCCGACGATAAAGACTTCATGGACTATTTGACCTCTGCAAGCAGAAAGATTAAACGCAGGCAAAAAGAGAGCGAGAAAGAGGATGATATATTGGTAGATGGTATTAGTGAGGAAGATATTGCTTCCGAGCTATCAAAAGAAAACCAACTTCGTAAACTTATCGCTGCCCGTAAGAAATATGACGGGAAAGAGGGATGCAAGGAATGGATTGACCTCACTAAAATGATAGCAGACATTACTCAAATCAAAAAGGACGAAATAAAGGAAGAGGACACCACAGTGCATTTCTATCTGCCACTTTCATGCAATAATTGCTCCTTGTATCTTGCTGCTAAAAAGAAAGCCGGGAAATAAATCCCGGCAGTTGTGTATCCTTCTAATCCTTAAACTTCCCACTTTTCACTTGCCAAATGCAATCAGCAGCCCATTGAACAAGATACGCCCTTGCCTCTCCATTATTGAAATTAAACCCGCCCAATTCAAATGAATCGGATATAAAGTCTGTGATATGGCTTGCTTCGTGGGCGGCAACCCCAACGGATAATCTGTCTTTTCTGAATATTCCGCAAAATATACCAATCCAACCGCTTTTTTTATCGCTGACAGGATAACAAGTCGCAATAGTAAACGTGTTATTTCCTAATACTTCTGATGTAAAATCAGTACGCTCCATTTTATCAGTCAAGGCATAGAATTTATTCTGCATATCTCCCAATGATGGGTTAATTCCTACCCACAATCTGAATGGGTATATTGTCGGATTAAACTCGTGTATTTGGTATTTATTCTCCAACATGGTTACTAACTTTTAATCGAAATACATTACTTTCTGACCTATACACACCTTAAAGCGGGAAAGCATCTCTGAATATTGAGTAATGTCGTTAGGATTCCTTTTGTTGATGAAAGCACCTGTACGCTTATGGTATCTGATACAAGCATTTTCGGGCGATTTAGCCAACACTTCTTTCTCGTTACTGAAACCAAACAATAATTGTTCTCTGTGCGATACCTTGTACCACTTTACTTGGCTTCTTATCTTTCTGAAATATTTTGCTTTCATGGTTATTTCTCCAACTCTTTTTTCATTTCATACATCTGCCTTTCCTCTTCAATAATCTTAGCGTCTTCTTCGTCAGATATAGGTTTAGCATCCGCACGGTCAAGGGCACTCCCTATTGCCTTTAATACATCCACCTGTAACTCCACATCAATGCAATTGGCAACATATTGGGCATTACGCACTATAAGCATTGGCAGGTTATCTACCTTGTCTTCCAATGGAGTATTATCCAACATCATAAACATCACGCTTCCTGCCCCATATTCAACAGAGAAGTCCCCGCTTACGGTTGATACCTTAATAAAAGGCAAACCGCCTTTCTTGTACTTGACAAAAGTCATGTTCCCGATTTGCGTCTTTCCGAAATCCATAGTTTTGATATTTAATTAAGTAAATCTGTCAATCTTCATTCAAAAAATCATCGTCCGAGTACCCCCAACCTTCAAACAGATTGGTCTTCGCCTCTTCCGCAATATTGGGAATGTGTCTCATGAAGTTATTCACAATATCCTCGTTGCCACACCACAGCGTATAGACATTGCTGTATCCCTTATCTGCACGTTTTTCCCGTACGTATCCGAGTGAAAGCATGTCAATGCCCAACTTCCTTTGCGAAACCGGGATGACCCCGTTCTTTTTACAAAACCGTTCATAGTTCTTGTATATATCCGAGGATGTCAGCTCTATGGAACCGCTCCCTTCAAATTCTTCCGGCTGGCACTCTTTATATTTGAAATATTCCGAAATACTCCCGTCCACAAGTTTCCCATCCTTTCCCGTAACGCTCGACCGTATCCGTTCCAGTTTCAAATCAATCTTCCCGCCCAAGTTCTCAGGCATCCGCCAATTGTTCTTTTTAAGTTCGCACAACCCTTTCACAATCCAAGCCATTATACCGGCATGTTCCGCTTTCATTCTTTCTGCGAGCATGGTGTCTCTCTTTTCCACCGGTATTGTCTTGTCAAAGTTCAGCACCAGGGCGCGGCGCTGCATACTCTCGTCGTCAGGGTCGTCACGGTTCAGAAAATCTTTCGGCTGCCAACGGTAATTGGAGTTGCACAGCATAATAGGAGGTCTCTGCATCATTGTGATATTCCCACCTATTCCCCGACAGGCAATCGGCTCTCCACTGGATATTGCCTTGATGATGCTCATGTCCTTGAAATCACCCCGGTTGCTTTCCGTGCAGTACATAAGCCTTTTCCTTGACATCGAGTAGGCGGCACGCAGCTGCTCATCCCCACCTCTTGCAAACTGGCTCATCTTTATGTTTAGTATTTCATCCTCTCCAAACATATCCTTTAGAACCCGGTAAATAACACTTTTACCGTTCGCACCAGTACCTTGCAATATAAGAAAATATTCAAAGCTTATATTTTTCCTATTGACAAGGCAAGCACCGAGGAACATCTGCAATATCCTGCGCTTGTGCTTTTCCGGCAATACGCCATCCAGCTCTTCCGTAGGTATCCAGCTTTCTCCAAGAAAGCTTCTCCAGGTAGGACAATTAAAAATCTCCTTGCGGTCATACTTAAACGGATACATCTTTACGCAGTCAAACTTCGGAGAGTGTGGGTAAGTCTTTAAAGTATTCATGTCAACCACGCAATTAGTAAAGCACATAATGCTAAGGTCGGGTTGCAGCTCATGGTCTCTAATGACATTGATTATCCGGTTCATGTAAGAATACATAATCTTATTAGTTCGGTCACGGGCGGCAACACCCATTTTCTCAAGCCACCTGTCTACGGCATCATAGAGCACATTGTAGTCCATGTACTCGTATATCTTTCCCGTAAAAACATACAACGGAACACGGTAATCGGCAATGTCTTTCGTTACAACACCATACCCCTCCCGGAACAATCCTTCAAGACGCCTGCCGTATCTGTCTGTACGTTCCGGATTGCTTGTAACCAAAGATATATCCCTAAATGTAGAGGCGTATTCGTCGCAATGTTGCGACAGCAGACCGAGCACATAATCCTTTAATTCCCTTCTATTCATTGTAAGTCGCTCATTTTGTGTTTAAAAGAACATAACGCATGCTCCTATAGGCGCATTTTATGAAAATAACCTTTTTTCTTTTATCTGTAAAGGCTAAATACATATATCTATGTTCTTTATCTTCATTATGCAAATATACAACTATCTGATTATAAAACAAGTAAATTTTCTAATTAATATGCGTTAAAACATAGAAAATTACCCAATAATCATCCATATAGTGCAAAAATGTAAAAATACAATGGTTGACTTGTTGTAAAATATCATTACAAATTGGTAGAAAATGGAGAAAATAAAAAATTTTTAGGCGAGGTGACTACGCCGATTTCCTTACAAAAATAAAGGGGTGGGGGTGGCTCTTTGCAGGGTGTTTGCAATGTATTTTGTTGTATAATAGCGGTTTGCGGTTTGCATTATACATATAATATAAAGTTTGTGTTTATTTACATTGTTGTTGCTCGCCAGTCCTGGACATAAAGTAAAGGCTATCACGGCGCAGCCGAAGACACCCAATCCGGTAAATAAATAAAATCAATGTTACATTATTAATATAGATTATTTCTATTGCATTTAAAGTGTTTATTATGCTTGTTGTGGTATTATATATTTACATATTCTTACGGATGTGTTTTATGTTGTAAGTGTTTGATATATAGTGTATTATGTTATATCTGTTGCATGTTTTATAATATGATTATTTTATGAAAATATTTTGCAATATTCTTTGCTATTTACAAAATAATTCGTATCTTTGTAATGTAAGAAAGAGATAGATATAAGGTTCTTGTTCTTACAGGCGTGTTATTAAGTGTTGGAATAAAAAAGAGAGCCTTAACACGGCAATGTTAAGACCCTCGTAGGTTGGGAATACTTAAAGAAGTACCCCCCCCCCAGACTGGAGGCAAAAGTACTTCTTTAATTTCTCACCTGCAAATATTCTTCCATTTATTTATATACTTGATACAAATACGTTTTTAGTCTTATTGTGTTAGGCTTCTGTTATCGTGTTGTATTGGTTTATGTGTACGCGCTATAAGGTTGAATCATTAACAATTTAAACTATAGCATTATGAAAGCAAAAGAATTTCATTCATTGGAAAAGTTAATTGAAGTGGCTGCGAGTGTTGGACACAACAAGCAGGAGGCAAGCGAAATTATCACAAAGAACTACGACTACATTAAACGGGTGTACCCTAATGTATCAGCAAAAAAAGCGGTTCATATAGCGTATGTTATTTATTAATCAATTGATGGAGGAAAAGAATATGAAGGCTAACGATATTGTTATAAATGAACGCGAATTACTTAATACAAAAATATATAATCCGGGATTTGGTAGTATCAAAAGTATTCCGTGTACAATGGTGTTGCGGTTGATGGATACAGAGGAATACGGGTGTGACTATTGCGGGGCCTTGAATTTGGTTTTAGAACTGTTCCCAGAAATCGACCGGGCGGAGCTTGAAAAAGAGTTAGACCAATTCGTATAAATGTATGTTCTTTGTTATGTTATTGTTATTCGGTACTGTGTTGTTTATCAGCGGTACCGATATAGAGAGAATAAAGGAATTTATAAACGATGAATCAGATAAATTTTAAGGATATGGAAGCAAAACACACTTTTCAAATAGAATCAACCGTAATAGATGCCACAATTTCAGAAGTTGAGAAAGTGGTACCAATTTGGGCAAAGAATAAAGGCAAAAGCCTAACCGTATTAATTTACATGGGTAACAAGTGGCAATTATACAAGGTTTTTACGGCTTAATAGTTGCAATTATTCCGGCGTGGAGAACAACAAGCGGAGCGACACCGCCGTCGGGAACTATTTACTAACTTAAAAAACATGCAGGTATTAACGAATTAAAATAAAACAATCATGCAAACAATTATAGTAACAGTAAACCAGCAGGGCGAAAAAACAGCCCTGCAAATAGATGACAAGGTAATAGCAACCATAGCAAAGGATAGTTTCAACAAAGGGCGTTATTGCGGCTTTTTCGGAGCTTTTGGCTGCTGCAATAACAGCCGTTACCCTGATGCAATGGAATTTATATCGGGGTGCATAGAAAATCACTTTGCCGGTTTCGGTTTGAATGTGATATTTGAATAAATTTATAGCCAAAACGAATTTAATATAAGGAGGAAATAATATGTATTTAGGTTTTATACTTTGGGCAATTGTTCTGGTAGTGATATTATGGAACATCAGCCCGGCGCTGGTTATTACATCTGTTTTAATAGGAATTGCCATGGCGATAGGAAAAACAAAAGATAATAAATCAGGTGAATAATATGGAGACTTTAAAGGAAGTGTTTTTGAAGAAATACCCGCAATACGGAAAGGTGTTGCGGGTGTATGAAGAGGTTAACGAAGTGGAATGTACATTCGACAGCATAACAAAACCGAGGTTGTACAACTTTGTTCAGGCTCTTAATGAAAGAGTAGCCACCAATAGCGCTAAAACCTATTGCGCTATGCTTAAATCCATTCTTAACCTGTACAGCGATATGTATTCTTTTCCAAAAGGTTTTGAGGCTATATTGACCTTAAAAAAGGACGCTACGCAAAGTACGTGGCTAACGGATGACGAGATAAAAACGTTATTGGCGTATAATCCGATTAATGAAACGGAACGCGCTGTAAAAAACTGCTTTTTGCTCGGTTGCCTTACAGGCGCCAGGCATTCGGATTATATAGAATTTACAGAGGACAACATAGTAGACGGAAGACTGATATATGTTTCACGGAAAACCAAGATTAAAGCGGAGATACCGGCGGCTCCTGCTGTGCTCCGGATATTGAAAGAAAACCGGGAATACGGTATCAATGAACGAAAGGTTTCGGATGTAACCTTTAACGACACAATAAGAAGTATATGCCGGCGATGTGGGATAAGCAAGCGTATAAAGCTGTACCAGGCGGGCGAATATATAACCGGTGAAAAGTGGGAATTTATTTCCTCGCATTCCGCCCGGAAGTCTTGCGCAACCAACTTATATTTAAGAGGTGCGGACTTGTATTCTATCAGCCGGATGTTAGGGCACTCCAGTGTAACGATGACCGAAACGTATATATGCTGCGGGCTGCGTGAATTATCAGATAAAATAATGGGATATTTCAACGGGTTTAAATAGATTTGCACCTGATTTTATATATACATAAATATTTTATGGCACAAGAAAGTAAATACGCATACGACGAAGATAGTGTAAAGGCTATTGTTCATTGGGCTTTAACGGCTCAACTGCCCATGCAAATAGAGTTGAGCGAATCGGAGAATATATTCGACGTAAAGAAATACATACAGGCGAATATACACGATATAAACCAGTATTTTCCTGACCCGTTTTACAACCCGTCAATTGACAGACTGTACAGATTAAAAGAGTTTATTGAAGGGCAAGAATGATTTTATAACCCAGTGGGTCGTTTCACTTATTTTGGGTTGAATTTAACCCACTGGGTTGTTTGGGTTATAACTTGCTATCCATCTTTTCAAATTCTTCCTGCACGGACTTGTTTAGCACCTTCGCGTATATCTGGGTTGTCTTTATATCTGTATGTCCCATCATTTTGGCAAGGTTTTCGATTGATACGCCCATATTCAGAGCCATTACCGCAAAACTGTGTCTTGCCATGTGGGAATGAAGGCTTTGCTTTATCCTTGCAATTTCCTGAACGACTTTCAACCTTAAATTATATTGGTAATTGCTTATTATCGGTAGCTTGAAGTCGTATTTTCTCAATATTTCCATTGCGGGTTTTAGGAGCATAAGAAAGTATTCTTCTTCTGTTTTTATTCTAATATCTCTAATAAAAAATTTGCTTCCTTTCTTGATTACTCCGCAGAAATCGAATTTGGATAAATCTGCATAAGACAGACCGGTGAAGCATTGGAAGACAAATAAGTCCCTAACCTTACTAATGCTTTCTGATGTTATTTCTAAGTTCTGTATTTGCTTTATTTGGTCTATGGTAAGGTATTTTATTCCTTCGCTTTTTCCGCGGTCAAATTTGAGCCTATTATATGGGTTGTCTTTTAACAACTCATATTTAATAGCTTCATTTATATATCTTTTCAAGCGTTTATGATAGCCATGAACGGTTGTCTGTTTATTATATTTCTTATGTAGGAAATCGTCATAATACATTATGTTGGCCGTTGTTATGTCGGAAAAATAAACGATTCTACCAAATTCTTCCAGAGAGTTAATTAATGTGGCATGGGTGTTTAAAGTCCCCTTTCTTAAATCTGTTCTTTCGCTTACCCGGCGCTTTATGAAGTCAAGAAAACTCTCTTTCTGCTGTGAATACTTTAGGAAATGCTCCAGCTTTTCAAAGTTAAAGGACTCCTTATTCTTTATAAGGGAGTTGATAAATTCGTTTATATTCTGTATCTGCGCATCAAGTCTTTCGTTCAGGTCTATGGACTGAACTGTATTCTTGACTTTGTTTTTTTCGCTCCATTGGTCGGAATATAGCCTAACGCCTGTACTAATCCATTTCCTTTTCCGTTCAAATAATATTTCTATCTGAACGGTTCCTTTTGTTGTCTTGCTTGCTGTGTGTTTCCGGTCAAACACAAATCTTACTGTTGGGTACTTCATAATTTAAAAGATTTGGTATCACACAAGGGTATCACATTTGTTGCACATTTCATGAAATACAATGAAATATAGTGAACTAAAATGAAACAAATATAGAACCGCGTTTGTTCGTATAAATCATTGATAATTACATAATATGCTGATAATAAGAAAAAAGGGGTTACATTTCTGTAATCCCTTGCTGTGATTCGCTTGGGGCTCGAACCCAAGACCCCAACATTAAAAGTGTTGTGCTCTACCTGCTGAGCTAGCGAATCAATCCTTATTGCTGTTAAGCGAGTGCAAAGATAGATACTTTTTTGAAAGTTGCAAAAGATTTTCGCTTTTTTTCTTATCTTTGTACCGAAATTTCGTGTGCAGGAGTCTCACACTTCATCTCGAACATTATATTTTATACTTTATATTTTATACTTAACTCACATGGCAACAGTAGACGATAAGAAAATTATCTTTTCTATGGTAGGGCTGAACAAGACCATTCAGCAGAACAATAAGCAGGTGTTGAAGAACATCTACCTCTCGTTCTTCTACGGAGCGAAAATCGGTATCATCGGTTTGAACGGTTCGGGTAAATCGACCTTGCTGAAGATTATCGCCGGCTTGGACAAATCCTATCAGGGCGAAGTGGTGTTCTCGCCCGGATATTCGGTAGGATATTTGGCTCAGGAGCCTTACCTCGATCCCGCGAAGACAGTGAAAGAAGTGGTGATGGAAGGCGTACAGCCCATTGTAGATGCGTTGGCAGAGTACGAGGAAATCAATCAGAAGTTCGGACTGCCCGAATACTACGAAGATCAGGACAAGATGGACAAGCTCTTCACCCGTCAGGCGGAGCTGCAGGACATCATCGACGCTACCGATGCCTGGAATCTCGACAGTAAGCTGGAGCGTGCGATGGATGCGCTTCGTTGTCCACCCGAAGACCAGTCGGTAGAACATCTCTCCGGTGGTGAACGTCGTCGTGTGGCGCTCTGTCGTCTGTTGCTTCAAAAGCCCGACATACTGCTCCTCGATGAGCCTACCAACCACCTTGATGCCGAATCCATCGACTGGCTGGAGCAGCACTTGCAGCAGTACGAAGGTACGGTAATTGCTGTAACTCACGACCGGTACTTCCTCGACCATGTGGCAGGCTGGATACTCGAACTCGATCGTGGCGAAGGTATTCCTTGGAAAGGCAACTACTCCAGCTGGCTCGAACAAAAGACCAAGCGCATGGAGCAGGAAGAAAAGACTGCCAGCAAACGCCGCAAGACGTTGGAACGCGAGCTGGAGTGGGTGCGTATGGCTCCCAAAGCCCGTCAGGCAAAGGGAAAAGCCCGTCTGAACTCTTACGATAAACTGCTGAACGAAGATGTGAAGGAAAAAGAAGAGAAGCTCGAAATCTTCATCCCCAACGGTCCCCGTCTGGGCAACAAGGTTATTGAAGCTAAGCACGTAGCAAAAGCTTTTGGCGACAAACTCTTGTTTGACGACCTTAATTTCATGTTGCCGCCTAATGGTATTGTAGGCATCATTGGTCCTAACGGAGCGGGTAAAACTACCCTTTTCCGCCTTATTATGGGGCTGGATACGCCCGATAGTGGCGAGTTTGAGGTAGGAGAGACCGTAAAAGTAGCCTATGTGGACCAGCAGCACAAGGACATCGATCCCAATAAGAGCGTTTATCAGGTAATCTCCGGTGGCAACGACCTCATTCGCATGGGTGGGCGCGATATCAATGCCCGTGCCTACTTGTCGCGTTTCAATTTTTCCGGCGCAGATCAGGAAAAGCTTTGCGGTGTACTCTCCGGCGGTGAGCGCAACCGTCTTCACCTGGCTCTCTGTCTCAAGGAAGAAGGCAATGTGTTGCTTCTTGACGAACCCACCAATGACATTGACGTCAATACACTGCGTGCTCTCGAAGAAGGTCTTGAGGATTTTGCCGGATGTGCTGTTGTCATCAGTCACGACCGTTGGTTCCTCGACCGTATCTGTACGCATATCCTTGCATTTGAGGGCGACTCGAATGTGTTCTTCTTTGAAGGCTCCTATTCGGAGTACGAAGAAAATAAATTGAAACGTTTGGGCAAGGAAGAACCTACTCGCGTTCGTTATAGAAAATTAATGAATGATTAGTTCGGGTTTTAAACTGAAAGTATACCTGATTTATCTGTAATAAAAAGAAACTCTGCAAGCTATTTGTGGAGTTTCTTTCTTTTAAAAAGTTTTTAGAATGCTTTATTAGGCTGAAAAAATGTAGTGCAAACGTAATAATTATTTGATATATAAATAGTATATTTGCAACTCAATATCATTTTAAACTTTAATTAACACTATCTATTAACAAAAAGCAGAATTATGAGAAAACATCTAATTCAATTTCTGTTGGTTGCCGTGTTGTTGGTATTTACTTCCGCAGCATGGGCTCAGACCACAGTGCATGGTCAGCTTGTCGACGCTGAAACCGGCGAACCTTTGGTAGGTGCTGCCGTTATGGTAGAGGGAACCATGAGTCAGTAGCTTTTTAGTGGGGATACGCATATAGTTTAGCAATGCGGAAAAGGA
>OMGY01000356.1_pt1 | contig 55371 bp, 46 predicted proteins | sample 1674461 | NCBI WGS metagenome assembly OMGY01 (sample SAMN05578579, study PRJEB25193) | human gut metagenome | biome: Human Microbiome; feature: human-associated habitat; material: feces | host: Homo sapiens | place: USA:Birmingham | reverse complement strand
ATTTGCCGGGAAGGTAATTACAAATGTTTGAAATAAAAAATCAAATAACAAATTTTTTACTTGCCGTTATAACTATCGTTCTTGCTTTGTTTTTCTTGTTTTTTGCGTTCTTCTTCGAGTTCCGCTTCTATCTGTTGAAGCCGCGGAATTCGTCTCGTTACTTCCGGCGTGAATAGAGAAAGAACGGAATCGAAAAAGTTTCTGATTGTTTTCGGATTGCCGCAGACAATACGCTCGTATTCTTTCGGATTGTTTTTTGCAAGCGTTTTACCTATACGGGCATAATGGCTGTCTGTGTCTTTCTGTCGTTCTAAGGCTTCCGCCTTTTTCGCGTATTCGAGCGTTTCACTCATAGATTTATCCAGCCGCTTTTTCAAATCGGCGTTTTCTGCAACAGCGGCAATCGCTTGCTGTTTCAGTTTGCTTTTGTTCCGAGAATATTCTCCGCTTTTCGCTTCTTCGAGCGCGTCCGCGTAAACTTGATTTTCGTGCCGTATTGCCTCGGCTTGTTCGATTATCTTTTTCGCTTTGAACTCGGCGGTGGAAAGATGTTTACGCTGACTGCCTTCTTTGCCGCGGTGCAAGCCGTATTTCTTTCCGACTTCTTCGTAAAAATCCGTTTGCAATTTTTGTAACTGCGGTTTATCGAACAGTTGCTTACTGCATAGTCTGCCGTTGGAAGTAATCGGCATAAGATTTAAGTGCATGTGCGGCGTGGTTTCATCCAAATGCACGACCGCCGAAATTATATTTTCCTCTCCGTAGCGTTCCGCGAAAAATTTTGCGCAGTTCTCGAAAAAGATATATCGTTGCATTTTGCTAAGTTTATCGAAAAAAGTTTTATCCGAACCCACGACGAAAGAATTCATCACTACCGCGTCTTTACGCGGGGACAAATTTAATTCGCGTAAGCGATTGTTTATGAACTCCGTGTATGTACCGTAGCTACTAACGAGTCGATAATTATCTTTTGTTCGGGCGCGGTCAATCTGCGGATTGTCCGAGATATAATTCTCGTCCCGTTCGTTTTCTCGCTCGACGAGAGCAACGTCGTTCTTATGAAATTTTTGCATATGACATACGATAAATGAAATGGTGGTTTTCCTCCTTAAATTTGTAATTTTTTCTCAGGCAAAGTGTGTAGAAATTTTCTCTGCCGACCGTTTATTTCTATGGACTCACAGCCTCGCAGAGCCCACTACTTCGGAATCGAAGTATAGTGGGCTACACTTTGCCTGAATTGTTATATTTTTCTCTTGTTTCGTAACAAAGTTTTTCTCCGTCTACGGCGGATTATTCAAACGATAATTTTTCACTGAATCCCCCTTATATGTTTCCAAAATAAAAGCACTCCGTATTTGAAATTTCTCATACAGAGTGCTTTTTGTAAAGTATTAAAAATTTACACCTTTCGATTTAAGAATATCTCCTATCGTTGTAGGTATATTTGTTTTATCGATAAAATTATGTATTCTTCCTTTTTCCTTGCGTTGTTTATTTCTTTCTATGTAAGCCTTTCCGTTTACATGATCGATTTTACTTAAATTTTCCAATACCAAGTTTAGCGCTTTAAGCCCCTCATCCAAAGATAAAATTCGTATATATCTATTTTCGGTTTCTATTGTCCTCATCACGCTTAAATATCTCGGATCTTCAATTCCCGATTGCTGATATTCAATAAAAACATCACATTCGCTCGCTTTTCCAGTATAATTTGCGCCGTATTCGTATAAACGTTGAATTATACCAAGAAATCCATTAAAATGCGCCTTTTGAAAATTGGAACTTATGCAGATGTTTTTTCCTGTAAAATCATCGTTTTTATTCAAATTCTTTATTTTTAGTTTATGAATAAAACCTTTCATTATTTTATTTTGAGCCGAGATATTACCGTTTTTGGCTTTTTCTACCAACGTACGATTGCGCTCGATTGCTTGCTCCGCATGATAGTTTTTATTGCATTTTTTTAGCGTATTAATTGTATCGACAAGCGATAATCTTTCTTTTTCACCTATAACCTGTAAGCCTCTGATTACCGCCCACGCGTCGTCATCGCTTTTATGTAATTTTATGTCTGTTATGCCAAGTTCTTTTGTCATACTCTCAACAGAAGCACTTTTTTTCGATTTCATATAACCTTGATAAAGTTTCTGAAAATCGTAATATTCAAATTTTATCGGCTCTCTGTCGTAATGTTCACAAGCCGTAGCCAAAAAAACCGAGTCGTGATAAAGCGAAAATCCTATAATCTTACAATCGGGCATAGTTAAAAGATCTTTGATTTTTGTGTAATAATAATCGAAAGTCGGACTATTATAATAAATTTCTTCGGGGTAGGCAAGTAAAATGTCTTTTTCATGCTCTCTTCCCGTAAGAGCGAATTTATATTCCGGATTCATCGTAATACAATCTCTTTCCAAAACATTAAATTTTTCATCTACCACTACATACCCGAATTCGCAGATATGTCGACCGTCGCAACATTCGATATCGAATGATAAATATTTCATTTCTTTCTCTCTCTTTATCAATCCTTAAAAGATATTTCTTTATATTCCAAATCCGAAGCGTAGCAAATATCTTCGCCGTATATTGTTTTTAACGTTTCAACATTTACAATATCGTCGGCTTGTCCTTGTGCAACGATCGTCCCGTTTTTGAGTAACAATACGTTGCTGTCTAAATATAACGCGTGATTAGGATTGTGCGAAGATAAAATAAAAGTCTTTTCTTGCTCTTTTGCAATTTTCTTGATTATAGAAAGAACGGCGTGTTGATTTTTAATATCGAGCGCCGACGTCGGCTCATCCAGCACAATTAGGTTTGTATTCTGAACAATCGCCGCGCAAATAGCAACAATTTGTCTTTCACCGCCGCTTATTTCGGACAACTTTTTATCAAGTAGGTGAGTAATTTCGAACTGCATTGCACAATTTAATACGTTTCTTTTTTCTTCATCCTTCGGGGACTGATAAAACTTCATATTGTTCACCGTACCGAACAATAAGTATTCCTCTACCGAAAAATCATCGATAAATCCGGATTTTTGCGAAACATAAGCCATTTTCTTCGAGCGTTCGCTTATAGATAGAGATTGTAAGTTTTCATCTTCAACGATTACCTCTCCGCTATAGTTTTCCAACAAGCCGGCAATGATTTTTATGAGAGTTGTTTTTCCAGATCCGTTCAGACCGATCAAAACGTTAACCGTGCCTTTTTCGCAAGAAAAACTCACGTCGTTTAATACCGGCCGGTCCTTCTTCCGATACCTGAAAGAAATATTTTTTACGTCAATCGTTTTCACGAATCGAATCCCTCCTTATAAATAGCAATACGACGAAAACGATTGTGCCGAAAAATCCCGTTACCGCCGATAGCGGAACTTCGGCAGCCGTAAACACGCGAGATAAAATATCTGCTATTATCATAAACGTTGCCCCGAACAGCATGCACATGGGAATTGCTTTTTTCGTATCTCTCCCTACCGTAAGCCTTACTATATGCGGCACTACCAGCCCTATCCAACCGATAGTACCGGAGAAAGCAACTGAACTTGCGGTAAGAAGGGTAGCCACGATAATAATTATCGCCCTGTAAAGTCTGTAATTTATTCCTTTGGTTTGCGCTTCTTCTCGCCCTAAAGCGACAATGTTAACTCGCCAACCGATTGATAAGATAACGATAGAACAAATTATGACAATGGGTAACAAAACGTAAACGTCCGCCATGGTAGATTGTTCAAAAGAACCCATCAGCCAAAAAGTTATGCTTGCAAGGGTAGTTTCCGCATCTGCAAGATATTTAATGAAAGATAACACCGCTCCCATAAATCCGCCGACGATAATTCCCGAAAGAGTTAATGCCATCGATGATTTATTTTTGAAAGACTTTGCGACGAAAGTAGTTGCAAGCACCGTAAAAACGCCGAAGACGAAGGCGAAGAAACTTACAAAAACAGATGACGCTCCGATAACGATAGCCAAAGCCGCACCGACGCCCGCACCGGAAGATACTCCGAGTAAATCCGGTGAAACTAATCTGTTTTGAAAAGTTTCCTGATACAATAAGCCTGAAACGCTCAACGCCGTTCCCGTCAGTGCGGCAATAATCGTTCTCGGCAGACGCAAGTTCAGCACAACGCTGCGTTCTATTTCATAGCCTTCGCTGCCAAACAACATTTTGAAAAAAACGACCACAGAAATTTTATATCTTCCGACGGTTAACGCCAAAACAAATATAATAATAAGAGTTATGCCGACGAGCGTAAAATATACGCCCGTCATTTTCTGTTTCATTCGATCAGACAAGAGAATTTCCCTCCCTGCTTAAACCGTCGAGCATGTTCTGTGCTTCCGAATCCGTAAGTTCTGCGCCGAAAAATTCTTTACTCAAATCCCGAATTTGCTTTTTGACGTCGTAATCAAAATATTCGGGATAAAGTTTATTTGCCTGATCGCAAAGAAAAACGGGAGAAAACACGGATAACTGTTCAAACATCGTAAGTCCGATCGGAATGTTGAAAATCCGATTATTTTTCACTGCGTCGAGATGCTTATACGGTTCTTCTTGTAAAGCGTTGATCAATTTTCTTTGATATATTCCTCCGACGACAAAGACGTCGGGATTTTGAGCGCATATTTCTTCCGCCGACGGTCTGTTTGATTTGAATCGATCGTTCAACGGCTTCATTCCCAATACTTTATAAGCATATTCGGTAAACGAACCAACCTGATCAGTGTATCCTACGCCCTTATTTTTATCGCCTCGCACGTAATATACGGTCCGTTGTTTATCGTTATGTTTTGCAAGTTCGGCTTGGATTTCCTCAATCGTCGATTGCATTTTTGCTTTCCATGAATCAACCCTTCTTGTTATTTCCTCGCTATCCCAGATTTGTTTTACCAGATCGGCAAAGAAATACACGTAACCGCCGAAATCGGGATTGCCGTATAAACTTACGTTCAAGGCCTTGATCCCGTGTTCTTTCAATCCGTCTGCCACGTATTTTTCGGGTGCAAAAACTATGTCGACGCCTCGCGCAATATACGTTTCATAGCTTTCTTCATAAGCAAGCGAATATCTTTCGTTTGCTTTTTCATCAAAAACTGCCGCCCATTCGTTTTCGAGTAATGCGTAATATGCGCCGTCGATACAATCGCCGAGACCGAACGCTATCAAAAGATCATATGTCGTCCTCGAAGCACAGGCGACTTTTTTAGGATTTTTCTTTACCGTTATCGTTTCTCCGAGCATATCCGTCACAGGCACCGTTTCTGTATCGTTTTTTGTTTCGGTGCAAGCGACAGTCGTAAGTAATACAGCCATGCACAATGATGAGCATAGTAACATAGAAATAATTTTTTTAATTTTCATAATTTACCCCTTTGTAATTAAAGATTGTTTAACTCGCTCTCATATAAATCGACAAACGTTTCTGCGTGTTTAATCGTTTCATACCACCAACTGTAATTATTTGCCGATTTATCTATTCTTTCAAGTTTCTTTTCCAGACAGTCTTTCATGATTTGCGCAAAATCGCTTTCGGAAGTTTCATCGCCGCGATAAATTTTTAAAATTTCTCGGATAGATCGCAATACACGATCGTTACGCCTGATATAACTGCTTATATCTGTCCATTCAAATATAATTTCGACTAAATCTTCATATGGATTTCCTATATAGCAATTATCCCAATTGATAACCGCCTTTACGTTTTCGCCGTCGTATACAATATCCTCGTTATCGTATTTACCGTGCAGATACACTTGTCCTTTACCTAATTTTTGTACGCATATACCATGAAATTCTTTCAGAAAACAGATCAAAGAGTTTAATTTTTCGTTAGTTCTTCCTTGCTTGTATTTGAACGTTTCACCTTGGATATAACCGAATCTATCTACTCCGTCTTTCGTTTCGTAAAATTCGGGAACTTTTGAAAAACCTTTACTCCCCATATATCGCAGCATCTCGTACTCAACCGGATTATTTGAAGATTTTTTCAATACGTACTTGTTATCTACTATCTTAAAGCTCTTATGAACTCCGCCGTCGTAATCGATTTCGGGAAGAAGTTCCAACTCCTCTTTTTGAGCCGTCAAGTCGTTTAATAAAATTTTTATCCGATCGGGAAGGGTGGGGTCGATCGGTTCGCAGTAAACAAGTAAATTCCCGATTTTTGTTCTTCCGTCCGACAAATATCCGCTATCGTCCACGCGGATATTTTTCAACTGTTTTTCCGATAGACGTTCATGTATAAACTGCAATTGCTTTTTGTTAAAATCGCGACCGAAGTCTACGATTTGTTTTATATATGTATAATTGCCTTGATTTATCGCTTCTTGCAACAGCAACCTTAGCAGCGGATTTATAAAACTCACGTCGTCGAAATCGTAGCCGTACGAAACCACCCCCCTATTAGCGTCTTTTATAGGTATCTCTTTACTTGATAACATTTTTTGCAGTACTTTTCCCGACGTTAAAACAGTTCGGACAAATTCCTTTTTGTTGTATAAATATCTGTCCGTATCCACATAGCGACTTGTTTCATAAAAAGGATCAAATATTTCTATAAATAAATCTGCCTCTTCTTTTTCCGCAAGTAATTTTGCTATTTCCATCGGCGCCGAGTCGTAATTCCCACAAATTATCGGCATTGAAGAATCGGCATTGAACATGTTGTTCATCGGATTAAAGAAAAAATTATGCTTTTCGCATAGAAAACGAATGCCGTTTACAGAGCGATATTTAATAATATAATCGAGTAAACTTTTGTTGTATTCGTCTGTATTCCTTAAAATATTTACGGCTTCATCGTCCGTTTCTCCGTCAAGTTTCAGATACTCGCTAAAGTCGTCGCACGCTACGGTATATTCCAACCCTCTCGGTTGATATCGTTCCTTATAGGGTAGGTCGTTTATTATACTGTCCATAGAAGTGTTTAAAACATGTTCCAATCCTAAAATCATTTCCACCGTAAAGGGACGTTTCCCTTTTAGCATGTTTGTAAAATTAGATTTTTGATTCGTTGCCCATTGAACGTCTGTTTTTGATTCGTCGCGCACCGAACACTTAAAAATTTTACGCAATAAAGTTATATATGTATCAATATTGTTTTGTTTCATCAATTCGTCTATTCTTTGTTGAATATCCATAGTTTACCTCCGCTTACAACAATAGATTAACAGATCTATTGTCAAAAATCAACCGTTTAGTTGTCTTATTTGACAATTTGAGTTATCATGTAATTAACTTTGATTTTTACGACTTTGATTTTTATCTGACAACTCTCTCTTTTTTAATCGTTCTAAAAGCGTGACACAAGCCTTGCAAATCTTCGGGCAAATAACTTAAAGCTTTTTCTTCTAATTCGTAAGGCACACCGTAATATGCTTCGGCAATGCTTCCTGCCATCGCGCCGATTGTATCAGAATCGCCGCCGATTCCTACGGCGCTTCGGATAACGTCTTCAAAGTTTTCCCCGTCTAAAAACGCAACAATAGCGTGCGGAATACTTCCTTCACAAGTCACCCAAGCTCCCCAATCGTCATAACCGTAATTTCTCATCAACCATTTAATAGCAAAGTTTTTATCTTTTAACTTTGGATAATACTCGCTCATTCTTTCACGAATATAACCCTTATCTTTGCCTGTTCTTGCAAGATATACCGCCATAGCAATCGCTTCCGCGCCCTTTATTCCGTCGGGATGATTATGCGAAATTTCCGTAACCTTTCTTGAGAGATTTTTCACTGCCTCTTCCGATTCCGCAACCCAGCCGACGGGGCTTATTCGCATTCCGGCACCGTTTCCGTAACTATAATAAGGTTTGCTTTTTTCAAACAACCATTTATAAAACATATTTCCCCACCCGATTCGAGGGTAGGGCTTTGCTATATCTTTCATAACCTGAACGGTTAATTCGCTCAAATCATCGTAATTACTTTTACTAAGTAGCAACGCTCTTGCCACTGCAAGAGTCATTAAAGTATCATCCGTAAATCGACACCCGTCGGCAAACAACGCAAAATCTTTTCCATAATGTTCCTTAAATTCAAACCGGCTACCAACGATATCGCCTATAATTGCACCTATCATTTACGCCGTCTCCCCATTAAAATAATCATCATCCCCAAATCGTTTCTTGTCTTGACGATTTAAATTTTTACGTTTTGTCTTTTCCATGATTAAAACGCCGTATTCCTGCTCAATATATCGAATATAAACGGGCAACTTTTCTGCAGTATGCCTTACGCTGTAACTGCAATGTTTTTTAAGTTTTCTTAAGTCGTATAAAGAAATTCTTTGTTCAAAAACTTCTTTATTACTTCTTCTATATGCTTGCGCAAAGAGAAAGTATTTTGTTCCTTGCGCCGTCAAATAAAACGATTGTTCGCCCTTAGCCGTGGTTGTACAATAAATAAAGTTTTTCATTCGTATTCTCCCGAAAAATAATTGTGCCACTTTATAAGTGAAAGCCGGCAGGCTCTTTATAAGCCCGCCGGCACATTGATTAAGCCACCATTTTCAACAGTTCTTCGCGGCTTAACAGATGTTTTGTTTCTAACGCTTCTACAATTTTATCGAATACCCCTTTATGCTCCGAAATAATATTTTTAACTTTTTCGTGCGTTTCGTTCAATATCTCAACGCGTTTTGCAACCACTTTTTCGCCTTGCGAATCCGAAATTACTCCGCACCGAGAATAATCAAGCAAGTATTCATAACCGAATTTCCCGCCTTCCGTTATCATAAAATTAAGGCTCATTATCGCTTGCCTCATATCGTTTGAGCATCCGCACGAAGCCTCGCCGAACTCTATTATTTCGGCTACTCTTCCGCCGAGAGCAATTGCAACGTCGTCTATGCCGTCGTTGTTTTCGGAGCAGCATATCTCCTCGTCGTAAATCATACGAGTGTGTCCTCTCGATTGCCCTTGAGGAATGATCGTTGCAGTCGACACCTTGTCCGGTTTTAAGTATAACGCCACAATCGCGTGTCCCGCTTCGTGTACTGCCACCAAATGTTTTTCGCTGTCTTTAATTTCGCCTTCAACGCCGTGAAAAGCAAGACGATTCATGGCTGTTTGAAAACAGTCGAAGTCGATATCCGATCGTTTTCTTTCGATAGCGAGAATACCGGATTCGTTCACAAGACATTCGAGTTGCGCCCCAGAATATCCAGAAGTTACTCTTGCAACGTAATCCACGTCAAGATTTTTCGGCATTTTTATTCTGTCGAAATACAGACTTAAAATTTTCTTTCTGTCGTCAAGTGACGGTAACCCGATTTCGAAAATTCTGTCAAATCTTCCGGAACGCACGAGCGCCGGACCAAGCCTGCGAATATCGTTACAGGTTGCAACGACCAACACGCCGTTCTCGTCTTTTAACGAATCGAGTTCCTGAAGAAGAATTTTCATCGCCTTATCGTTCATTGCAATATAATACTCGTCGCGAAGTCCTGCAATTTTATCGAATTCGTCAATCAATAAAAGACACGGTTTCATTTTCTTTGCCTGCGCAAATGCTTCCTGAATAAATTCTTCCGAATTATCTCTTGTGCAATCCGCCGCACGCAATTCGATTATGTTGATATTTTCATCGGCAATCGATTTTGCCATTACGGTTTTCCCGACGCCGGGATAACCGTAAAGCAGAACGCCTTTTGGAATATGTACGCCGCAATCGGCATATTTGCCCGCGTTATGCAGAAAATCTTTTAACTGCTCTAATTGTGCGACTTCTTTTTCGTAACCTGCGATTTTAGTTTTTGTAGTAATCTGTTCCGTTTTTGCCATCGGCAAATCCTCCGTAAAATAGATTAAGTCTGCACCCTTGTCCGATAGGGTGAGTATAACGAGAACTACTGCAAAAAAATTACCCATTATATTACAATATAATGGGTAGAATTCTATAAAAGGTAATAATTATGGAGTTTTAATTGATTTTTGTGAATTTTAGTCCGTATAAATCGTATTCGCCGTCGCCTTTTTGAACGACCTGCGGCATTTTTTCTTTGCTTGCTTTTAACATTTTCTTAAAAAGTTCGCTTTCCAGCAGCGGTGCATAAATATGCCAATTTTCCCGTTCTTCTTTTTCGTAATCTTTTATAACCAGGTATAAAACGTATTCTTCCGAAAGCAGTTCTTTCACTTGTTCATTACGCTCTTCCTTTGTTTGCCGTATCTTTTCGTAGATTATGTCTTTTTCGTCCTCATCGGCGAGCCTTAAACCTTGATACAATAATTTTAATTTTTGTTCATATTCCTCGCAAGCGTTTATGATCTTTCTTTTTTTGTCATAAACCGTGGAAGTACTTTTCGTTTCAGGCTCTTTTAGCATATCCGAAATTGCAATATACGTTTTTTGTTTATCTTTACCCACTCGATAGTCAATTCCTTTTACGTTCTTATAGACGTATTCCATGGGGGCGTCGTAAAACGTATGCCTTTTTTCGCGTTTTGAATCGGAACGGACGATTTCTTGGAAAAATTCCGGAGCGCCGGCATTGTATTTTTTTGCGATTATATCAATTTCTTTCGATACCCTGACGTTATCGTAGGCTCTCTTGGCTTTATCTATTTCAATTCCCGAAAGTACGGCAAGTTTGCATATGTCTTTATAAATATTCTGTATATTTTCAGAGCATTCTCCGTGATTGAGTTTATCCCACAAAATGCTGTTTAATTTTTGCGACAAATTTACAATGTTTCCGATTTTATTTTCACTCGTAGAGTGGTCCAATTCGGCAAGCGTTTGCTTTTTACTTTTTCCCGACTTAATTCCGCATACGGGTACTTTGAATAAATCTTTTTGCTTAAAGGCAGTTTCTACAATTAACTTATCGTTCGTAATAAGCATTGCGTCGGAATCGTAATCGCAGCCGTTTAATCGTTGCTGTATGTTTTCTCCGATCGCATTCACGCAAACGATGTTTTCTCCTAAATCGAAATAATTCCAAATATCACCCGATAAATTATTTGTTACGCCGTACAAATTCCCCATCGTGATATGGGGAGAGCGGGCGCATACTAATTTTTCACCGTGTCCGAACTTTTTACAGGCTATTTCACCTATGTTTAAAACTTTCGCCGTATTTTTTGTATTATTTATATCGAACTCGCCGGATAATGCCATCAGCATTTCTGGTCCGTTTCCGAACAAGGTTGCGTTCGTCCCGGGTAAAAGAATATGCCCTTGCTTAAATTTATTTTTTTGCGATTCGATTACTTTGTTTCTGAAATTATTATAAATTAAAGTATCCTTAAACCCGCGGTTAATCTTCATCAGTGTAAAAATTACTTCGCTTCGCTCGGCAAGACCGTCGGATATTTCTTCGTATTCGGTTTCATCATCTTTAATCTTTTCTCTTTTAGATACATCGCTGAAATGATAACGCATAAAATCGTAATCGTTTCTGATAGTCGTCAAATAGTCTTTACTCGGTTTTAATAATTCTTCCGCCTGCGCTTCGGTTAAACCTAACGTGTTGATAAACTGATAACTGCTTTGAACCATCTTTCCGTCGAAAAACTTCGTGTATTTATCATATTTAACTACGCCAAACGTGCAATCAACCTTATCCGCCCACTTACGAACGTTATTTTCCGTAAACCCGCCTTGCATAAACTTCAGAAATTTCATACTGTTTGGCGTCGTTACCATAACGATTTGATTTATATCCGTGGCAAGCGTTATAAAACCGCGCTTTTTCAAATCTTCTAAAGATATCCCTTTATCCCGAAACCATTTTTGAAGTCCGGTCTTAAATCCGCAAGACTTAAAAAATTTATTACGAAGAAGTAGCATATGCTTTGTCGCATAATCACCCTTAAACAAACTTTCGTCAAGCAAACTTTCTCCGTCCCAGATATCGTTTGTAATCAATGTTTCTTTTGCGGTTGCTTGTAAACCGTCTTTTTCTTCCACGCATACGACTTCTTCTAAAAATTCGCTTTTACAATCGGAGATAAACAATATACCGTTAAGCGGAATTTTTATCACGTCTTTAAGAGAACTGAGCGACAACGATTTATATGCTTCCCACGACGCCAAATCTTCCGTAGGCTTTAATCCGCATTCGCCCCATTCTGACATATGTTTAAGCAATTTTTCGCTGATAAACAAACATTTCCCTTGACGCGAACTTCCGCTGCTTCTCTTGTATCGAACGTAACGCACTCCGCCAAGATTAAAACCTTGTTCGTAAAAATGCTCTCTTAGTTCTTTAAGATTTTTAGTTTCTTTTTTATCGTTTTCATTTTTATAATTGTATGTAAACTTTAAGTTGATTACTGCAAGGGTGTATTTGTTTTTATATTTGTCCTCGAAATAAAATTTTTTCCTGTATTTTTTTTCATAGCACTTTTCAAGTTCGATTAAATCAAGCGAGTAATCCAATACGTTATTGAACAAGCAAAAATAGGCGTAATTTTTCTTTTCGGGCATTTTATACCCGATATCTACGCCGTTTGACTGTTCCTGTTCATATATTGTATTCGCTTCCAACGAAAGGATACGATACCCTTTAATCGACATGATAATTTCTCCCTGCTTGTTCTTATATTCTATTATACGATATTTAACGGATTTTTTCAATCGAAACAGATACTCTATAAAAAAGAACCCGGAGAATAAATCCGAGTTCATTCTATTTTTAAATTATTTCAAAATGTTTTAATGCGGCTTTGATCGCGTCCGACATTTCTGCCGTCGGGTGAGAACGCGGGCGTTTCAATTCTTCTACCGCGTTCGGCGCGTCGTACATAGGTAAACCCAAATCGCGTTTTACCTCGGCAATGTAAGCCGTATGTACCTTAAATCCGTAGTTCTCTTCTACCCACTTTTGAATATCTTTATAAGTCGTTTTCTTTTTATGTTTTTGCTCGTTTAACTCTTTTTGAAGTTTTTTAAGCGATATTTGCCCGTCACTTTCTCCGAATTCAACGTCAATGCTGATATGTTTTTCTGATTTTTTGGACAAGCAAACCAACGTCTCGACGTGCTTCGTTTGCGGAAACATATCAAACGGTTCAACGCTTTCGATTTTATAATACGCCGTTATTTCTCTCTCTCCGGCGCCGTCGGACAATTCGCCGTCGGTTAATTCCTTCGCGCCGTCGGACAATTCGCCGTCAAAAAATTTTCCGCTCTCTTTCGCCGTCGTTTCTCCCGTTTCCGCCGCCGGAACTTTCACCAGAACGCCGTTTTCCTCGCGCAGCGTTCCCGTTAAAATTCCAAGGTCCCGCGCCAACGTCGCCGGATTGCAGCTGATCATTACAAACCGTTCGATGCCCGATTTTAAAATCGCCTGCAACACGCTCCGCGCCACCCCGGCGCGCGGCGGATCCAGTATCAGCGCCACCTTTTCACCGTAGCCGTGCGGCGAAGAAACCGCTTTCCCCGCAGACTCTTTCTGCCATAACGCCCGTTCCCGATCCATAATCGCAGGCACTTCCGCAGCCGCGTCGCCGCAGATATTCGTCATATTTTGCAACCCGTTTTTCGCTTTCAGCGCCTCCGCGCACGCCGAAGCCTCTTTATTCAGCTCCACCCCGTACGCGCGTTTGCACCGCTTCGCCGCCATCGCCGTCATCAATCCGCCGCCCGAATACGCGTCTATCACCGTATCCGCGCCGCCCGCAAAACACGCCTCCATCGCCCGTTCGTACAATTTTTCGCGTATTTCCGGATTCACCTGCACAAACGTTTCCGCACCCGCCTCGTACGCGATTCCGCCCGTGCGCCCTTCCAGCCGCGCGGCGCCGCACAACAGATAAAATCTGTCGCCGAAAATCACGTTGGTTTCGCCCGTATTCACGTTCACATACACGCCGCAGCCGGGAAATAATTTCTGTAACCTCCCCGTCAGCCACGCCTCGCACGGAAGTTTTCTCGCCGTCGCCACCACGGTAACCAACAATTTTCCGTCAATCTCCCGCGCCACCAGATGCCGCAAAAGCCCTTTTTTCGTCCGTTCGTCATACCCTTTCGCTCCCGAAACGGCTATGTATTCCCTGAACGCCGCCATCAGATCTTCCGCCCACGCGGGGTGAATATAACATTTTTCCGCAGGCACCAGCCGATGACTGCGCTCCGCATAAAATCCCAGCGCCGTGTGCCCGTTTGCGTCCACCCCCACGGGAATCTGCAGTTTATTCCGGTATCCGTATTCGCTTTCGCATGCCACAACGGGCGAAACTTCCGCCTCTACCCCGCCGATTTTGCACAACGCGTTTTTCACTTTTTCCCGCTTGAACTCCCGCTGCGTTTCGTAGTCCGCGTGCTGCAACTGACACCCGCCGCACGTATAAAACACGGGGCACTTCGGCTGTACCCGTCCTTTCGCGGGGACAATCACCTTTTCTATTTTACCGTAGCCGGTATTTCCCTTGATTTTCAGCGCCTTAAACGAAATTTCTTCGCCCGGCAGCGCATACGGCACGAAAAAAACGCACCCTTCCGCACAGACGACGCCCTCGCCGTCGCTCCCGAAAGACTGCACTTTTCCCGTTAAAATATCGTTCTTTTCAATCATTTCGCCCACCCATAGCGCGCGCGAACGCGAATTTTATTGTATTTCATTTTTTTCCGACGTATTTTTTTATCAGATAATTCACGCTTCTGCGCAAGCGGAACATAATCAGGTCGTACACGATGAAAAACGCGCTTCCGCCCAGCGTTATCGCAAGAACAATATGCTCGTCGATAAACGGTATCGCCGTCTGAGCCGAAAACACGATCTTCCAGACGAAAAACATCGCCGCGTCAAACCACACGATTTTCAGAAGCAGAAACGGCACGTCCGCCGCGACAAAACGCTTTTTTCCGCCCGTCTTTTTCGTTCGGTTCTTTCCGTCCCGTCGCGTTTTTTCCGGGATTACCGGCTGAGAAAAATCGAAAACGAATTCTTCCGTTTTGCCGCTCGAAGCGCAGACCTGTCCGCCGTCTTGTCGTTTTTCCGTCGTTCCGTCGTCCGGCGTTTTTTCACACCGCGTCGCGTATTCTCCGTCCGCCGCGCCGTTTTTTTCGTCTTTTTCTCCCGTTTCCCCGCCGCCGCAAGCCGCTTTTCCCGCGGTTTTCGCTTTCGCCTCATGCAGGCGCGCCTGCCACTCGTTCACCAGAGGGTGCAGCCCGAAAAACATCGTAAACGGCAGCGTATCGAAAAAATTAAAACCGTTGAAAAGCAGCGTAAGTACGTTAATCGCGGCATAGCAAAGCGCCGCGCCCTTGAAGTAGCCGCGCGATAACGGCAGCATCATGCAAAGGCATGCGAAAAGATACCCCGTGAAGAGCATCGGCGAATATAACGTGCCGACGGTTAAGCCCAGCGTTCCGAGAGCGCAAGCCACCGCCGACAGTGCGATTTCCTTCGAATTTTTCCTCATTTTCAACCGCGTTTTTTCCGCGCTTTATCTGCACCCGCAGCAAAGCGAAAACAAACAATCCACGCAAAGATAGGTATAGCAGCAGGAAATGCACTGCGTGCAGGCGTTTCCTCCCATCTGCTGCCCTTCGTCGTACGCGGGCGCGCTTTCCGTTTCGTTTTTCGCGGAACGTTTTTCGTAATCGTTCTTCGCGTTCAGCTTGCCGTACGCCTCGCGGTACTTCTTGTTGTCCTTATCCAGCTCCATGGCGATTTCCAGCTGTTTTTTGCTGTCGTTAAACCAGTTTTTCTTATAGAAGATACACGACTGCAAATAATGCCACTCGGCATTTCTCTCGTTAAACGAATCCAGTTTCGCCTGCGCCTCGTTCAGCTTGTTTTCGCGCAGCAGATTCGCCACTTCTTCCAGCGCGGAACTCGAACCGTCCGTTTCTTTCTGCGCGCGCGAAGCCTTGATTTCGGCGTACGCCGTTTCAAGTTTCGTCAGATTCTGCGCGCCCTCGTTCCCCGCCTCGCCGTCCAGCCAGCGGTCCTCTTCGTACTTCTTTTTCAATTCCTTATATCTGGCTTCGATCTCTTCGTCCGTCGCCGTTTCGTCCAGATTGAAAAAGCGGTAATACTCGTTCATGTTTTTCTTCCTTCCTTTTTTTCTCAAACGTTTTGTTTCGTCTTCTTGCAGCCTTTGCATTTTTTATCCGCCGCCGCAATCAGTTTGTTTTTTATCTCTTTCGTCTTTGCCGGCAACCCGCGAAGCAACACGTTGTCGGTTAAATCGCGGTTGAAATAAAACCGGATGCCCGCCGCGTTTTCGCGTATGTCGTAAAACAGACTGTTGAATATATAGTCCGCGTCGTTACCGTGCTTTTCCAGAAGTTCCTTGCCGTTCTTTTCTTTAAACGCCCTGTAAAATACGTTATACGCGCCGCTTTTCACATCCTTATCGTAATCGTCCAGCGCGTCCGTAAGATAAATCCACTTGCCCAAAGCGTAAAACAGGTTGCGCGTACATGCGGTGGCTTTGTCTTTCAGAATATAATCGGAAACGTCCGCCAGCATCAGCGCGGTTGCGTCCGCCGCAAAATCCACGCTTTCCGTGCCGCCGTCCTTTTCCGCTTCTTTCTGCCTGCTCAGATCTCCCGTAACAATTTTAAACAGTTCGGGATAATCGCGCTTCGCGCGGCGATACCCTTTTTTAAACCAGAGCCGCTTACCTTTGCCCTTTTTCTCGTCCTGCACGTCGTCGTCGTATTTCAGATAAGCGAGAATCGTGTTCAGCGCGCCCAGCGTTTTCGTCATTTCGTCCGCCTTCGCCATCTTGCGCTTTCTGCCCAGGCAATGCGCCACGCAGCGCGATTCTTCTATTTCGAGGTCCTCTCCGCTTATATTGTGCAATAAAACGGAAAAAAACGTAACGTCGTACGAAAGTCCCATCCGGGCAAGCATGCCGCAGGATAACCCGATGCCTTTGCACACGCCGCAATACGCCGCCTTGTACAAAGTTTCGTCCTTAATATAAAGATACGGCGTATCCGCCCGCACGTAACCGAACATTTCGTTTCCTTGTCCTTTAAAACGCGCCGCGCGCAAAAACTTGCCCGCCGCCGTTTTTCACAGAATATTGTACCACTTTTATGCAAAAAACGCAACTTTGCAAGCCCTTTTTTACACATAAAAGCGATAAATACACCTAAAAACACCGATTTTATCACGTTTTTCACAAATCCATAAGCGTTTTTCGCCCCGATCCGCGCATAAAATCAGCCGTTTTCAACATAAAAAACGGTGCGGACGTCCGCTTCCTGCCGCAGACTCCGCGCCGCTTTTTTCCCATTAACGTTTCTTTTTCGTTTCTGGCACGAAATTTCCGTCCACGAAATCCAGCAACGCCGCCGTCAGCCGCTTTCCCTCCGCGGGCAGCACGTCCTTGAACCGCGGCTCGATATACCGCAGTTCCGTAACAAACTTCGGCGGTTTCATCGCCGTTAAAAGATTCAGCCGCTTCACTCCCTTATAACTGTCTTTCACGTCGTTGCCCGAAATACAGTACAATACGTCCTGCGGACATTTGAACGGGTTCACGGTAGCCGCCAGCACCAGCGGCGTTTCGTCATCCTCGTTCTCCGCGCGGTACTTATCGGTAACCGCCGCCGCAACGCCCGTTTCCACGTCGGTTACGTAGCCGTATTCTTCGAAAATCGAATACGAAGTTTCCAGCAGTTCGTCCTCCGAAGCGTATTCGGCATAAAAATCCTTTACAAGCGCCGCGCGCTCGCTTTCCGTCAGGCTTAAAACGCCCGTATCGTCCAGCGTCCGCATCCGCTCCGCCGTGCTTGCGGCGTTTCTGCCGCTCAGTTCAAACACCAGCCGTTCCGCGTTCAGCGGCACGGCAACGTCCAGCCCCTTCGCCATCGTGCGGCGGAACGATTTATCCTCGTTCAACGCGCCCTTCGTAAACAAATCCAGCGCGGCTTTGTTACGGTTGAACGGCACAAACAGCTTGCGGACGGGCAAGCCCATCTTTTTGGCGTACCACCCCGCCACCGCCGCGTTCAGATTGCCGGAAGCCACCGAAAAATCCACTTCCTCGCCGTCCTCGATCTGCCCGGAAGAACAAAGGTCGGCATACGCCGAAAAATACCAGACGATTTCGGGAATCAGCCGCGCTACGTTCGAAGAATTGCCGCCCGCCGCGTAGATCGCGCGTTTTTTCAGTTCTCCGCCGAATTTTTCCGAACAGAGAATCCTGTGCGCCAGATGCTGGCACACGTCGAAATTATCGGAAACGCCCGCCACGTACACCCGCTCGCCGCTCATCACCGTAAGGTTGAGTCGCTGCATTTTGGAAAGCCCCTCTTCCGGGTAGAACGCCGCCACGTAAACGTCCTCGTCGTCCTTGAAATTATCAATCAGAGAAACGCCCGTATTGCCCGACGTCGCCGCCAGAATCAGCGTTTTTTCCGTCTTGTTCAACCGTTTTTTCGCCTCTTTGAAAAGCGGCGCGAAAATGTTTACGGAAAGGTCTTTTACGGAACACGTCTGTCCGCGGAAAAGTTCCAGCACGTACCGTCCGTCGTCGATTTTCACCAGCGGCACTTCGTCTTTTCCTTCGAAGCCCTTCAACGCGCTTTCCGAAACGGACGTTAAAAATTCGTCGCCGAATTCGCCGAAATACAGCGAAAGGATATACTTCGCGCGTTCGGCGTAGCTCATATCCTCCATTTTTTCCCGTTCGGCTTTTCCCACAAGCGGAAAAGATACGGGCACGTACAAACCGCCGCCCGCCGATAATCCGTTATACACCGCTTCCGGCGCCGATACCCTCTCCCCCGATCTCGTTCCGATAAATTGCATAAAAAAACACCTTCCGAAAGTTTTTAAACCGCGCCGCGCGCCGCCGTTCAAATCAGTTGAATGAAAAACCGCATCCGGACTTTCCCGAAGGAAAGTCCGAACGGCAGGTTCTATAAAAATCTTTTCCGTCGCGCGCTTTTAAAAGCATGTTCCGCGCCGCGCGCAAAAAGTACGCGCGCAAACCGACGGGCAAAAGCAAGTTTTGCCGAAACCGCCTCCGTTAAACGCGCCGCCAAGCTTAAAGCTTAAAGATACTTCAGAATAAAGTCGGGCAAATCTTCCTTCGCCGCCGAAATCGAAACGGTAACCGTCAGATTGTTCTCTTCCGCCGCCTTATCCAGCATATAGAAAAACGCGCCGAGTTCCGAAGCCTTTTTGCCGGCGATGCGCATCACGCCGTCGATGTAAATGTATTCGTTATCATGATTGCCCGCAATCACGCCCTTGATAAAGCCGCACAGCGCCGCTTCGCCCGCCACGTCGAAATCGGTTACGTCGATGAATCTCACTTCGCGTTCCAGATCGTACATGCCGCGTTTCGTATCGGTAATAAACACAAGGTGTCCCTTCGCAGTTTTTACCGCCTCGTTCGCCGCGTCGATCATCTGCTTGGTTTTGCCCGTACCCTTCGCGCCGTAAATTACTTTAATCATTGTGCAAAATCCTCCCTGAAAAAATTAGTTCTTTTTCCCCGCGTTCCGTCGCCCGCCGCGTTCCGCGTCTTTCGCGCCGCGCCGGAGCGGCAACGTTTTTTCGAGGTATATATATTTTAACAGATTTTCCCGTTAATTTCAAGGCTTTCAGCGAAAATTTTTTGTAACTTTCGCAACTTTTTTCCGAAAAAATCAAAAAATCGACTTTCATAAGTCGATTTTTGTCCGACAAATTTCTGCATTTCTCTTACCGATACCCGTTTTTACCGCCGCCGCTCAGTCCGAAAGCCCTGTTGCCGCCGCGGCGCTATCGCGAAAAAACGCATCCGCCCGGTTTAATTTTCCGAAGCGAGCAGCATCTCTCTGTCGGCAATGGCAAGCGCCTGCACCATCTCGTCGAGGTCGCCCGCCAGAAATTTTTCCATATCGTACACGCTGAACCCTATCCGGTGATCGGTTATGCGCGATTGCGGATAATTGTACGTACGGATACGTTCGCTTCTGTCGCCGGAGCCAACCAGCGAACGCCGGCTTTCCTCGCGTTCTCTGCCCGCCTTGCCGCGGTATAAATCGTACAATCTCGAACGCAGCACCTGAAACGCGCGCTCCTTGTTTTTCAGCTGCGAACGCTCGTCCTGGCACGTTACCACAATGCCCGTGGGGAAGTGCGTCAGCCGCACCGCGCTCGCCACCTTGTTCACGTTCTGCCCGCCTGCGCCGCCGGAATGGAAAATATCGATACGTACGTCCTTATCGTTGATTTCCACCTCCACGTCCTCCGCTTCGGGCAACACCGCCACCGTGGCGGTGGAAGTGTGAATCCGCCCCTGCGTTTCCGTTTCGGGCACGCGCTGCACTCTGTGCACGCCGCTTTCGTATTTCAACAGCTTGTACGCGCCCTTGCCGGAAACCTGATACACGGCTTCTTTCACGCCGCCCAGCTCGGTGGAAGAAACGTCCACCGCTTCTATTTTCAATCGCTTGCGCGCGCAATATCCCGCGTACATACGGCAGAGCACCGCCGCAAACAGCGCCGCTTCTTCGCCGCCCGCCCCCGCACGGATTTCCAGAACGCAGCTTTTTTCGTCGTTCTCGTCTTTTGGCAGCAGCAGAATTTTCAATTCCTCTTTCAGCGCGGCAAGTTTTTCCTTGCATTCGTACCCCTCGGCAAGCAGCAGATCTTTCATCTCCTTATCCACTTCCTCTTCCGCCAGAGAAAACGCGTCGTTCATTTCCTTTTCCGCGGCGAGATATTTTCCGTACGTTTCCGCCGTCTCTTCCAGTTCGGCGCGTTCCTTCGAATATTTTCCGTATTTTTCCGCGTCGGAGCACACTTCCGCTTTCGAAAGTTCGTCGTTCAAAAATTCGAATCTTTCTTTGATTTTATCCAGTTTATCTATCATTCCGCTTGTTTTCCCGTCCTTCCCGCCTTAAAATACGATTTTCACGTATCTGTCCACGCCGAAATCGTCCTTTGAAATCATCGAATAATCGCAGTATTTAAACAACTTCACAACGGCCTGCGCCTCGTCGATCCCCACTTCCATCAGAAGCGAGCCGCCCTTTTCCATATACTTTCCCGCTTCGTTTGCGATTCTGCGGTAAAAATCCAGACCGTCCTTTCCTCCGTCCAGCGCCAGATGCGGCTCGTGGTCTTTCACCTCTCTTTCCAGCGTGGGAATCACGTCCGTCGGGATATACGGCGGGTTGGAAACGATTAAATTGAACCGCCCGCGCAGGCGCGAGAACAAATCGGACTGCACGAACTTCACTTCCGCCTTGCATTTCGCGGCGTTGTTTTTCGCCACTTCCAGCGCGTCTGCCGAAACGTCGCACGCCGTAACCTGCAGCTTCATGTTTTTCTTGTCGCTCTCTTTTTTCAGCGCAATCGCAATCGCGCCGCTGCCCGTGCACAAATCCAGCACCTTGTCGCCCGGCTCCGCCGAAGAAAGCGCCAGCCGCGTAAGCCCTTCCGTTTCCGGGCGCGGAATCAGCACTCTTTCGTCTACCGAAAGTTCGTAGCCGTAAAAATCGGTGTTGCCCACAATATACCACAGCGGTCTGCCCGTCAGGCGTTCGTCCGCCATATCCAGAATTTCGCGCACCTGTTCGCTTTTCAGCAGCCTTTCCTCGCTGCTCACCGCGCTTTTCCGAATCCCCAGCGTCAGCGCGAAAATCCATTCCGCCTCCTCGCCGTCGATATTTGCGCGCGCAAACCGCTTTTTCGTGGCGGCAAGCAGTTTGCTCATCTCCCCCGCCACCGCAAACGAAGTTTCGGGCACGCTCTCGTCGGAATCCATCAGAAGCACGCGCCGGAACGCCTCAATGGCGCATTCTATCATGCCGTCCTCCGGCTCGCGCGTCGTCAAAAATTGCAACAGCATCCCCGGCGCCTTGAAAATCGTCATGATTTTCCCGTCCGTTTTCGAAAGCGCGCGCAGAATTTCGTACGAAACGCCCGCCACCAGCGGCAAAAGCAGCAGCTTGAAGCAAAAACGCAGCACTGCGTCTATTTTTTTGTTGCCCACGTACAGCCATCCGCTCACCAGCGAATTCGCCAGCGAAAACACAAGAATGCTCACCAGCATCACCAGAAACAAGAAGGTGGTACCGCATCTGTCGTGCAAGCGCGAACAGCCGCGCACGTTTTCCACATTGAGTTCCAGCCCTTGTTCGTACGCCGTAATCGTCTTATGTTCCGCCCCGTGGCACATAAATACGCGCTTGAGCGACGGCACCAGCGAAATCAGCACAAGATACAAAATAAAAATACCGATGCGCACGCCGCCTTCCGCAAGGTTGAACAAAATGCCGCCGTGTTCCGTGCGGCTTAAATTCGTCAGCCCCGTTACCCATTGCGGCAACGCCACAAACAGCCCCACGGCAAGAACAATGCCGAGAAGCACGGAAATAAAATTGAAAATGCCGCTTAAATCTATCTTGTGCTTTTCCGCCAGCCATTTTTCGGCTTTCGAAGGCGTTTCGTCCTCTTCTTCGGCAACGGCGGCGCTGCGCAGCAGCACTTTATTGCCCACGATTAAAGAAGAGATAAACGCAACCACGCCGCGCACCAGCGGCAGGCGCAGAAATTTGTTGCGCTTTTCGGGCGGAGCCAGCCGCTCGCTTTCCACCTGAATTTTGCCTCGCGGATCGCGCACGGCGGTAACCATGGAAGTTTTACCGCGCATCATCACGCCTTCCAGCACCGCCTGCCCGCCGATATACGTGCGGTTTGTCTTTTTCGTATGTTTTTTCAATGTCCGAAAGTTTCCTTATTTTTAATCGATTAGCGCCTGTTCCGGCCGCCGCCCGCGCCGCTTGACAAACGCGCCGCGTTTTCCGGAACACAAAGCAACGGAAAAAAGGGCTTTAAGATGAGTAGCACCTTAAAGCCCGTTTCTTCTTTTTCCTTACATACCGTATCTTTTCTTGAATTTATCGATACGTCCGCCGGTATCAACCAGTTTCTGCTTGCCCGTAAAGAAGGGGTGGCAACTGCTGCAAATATCCACTTTAAGAACGTCTCCCTCTTTCGTGGTTCCCGTCTTGAATGTGGCACCGCAGGCGCAGACAACCGTTACTTCGTGATATTTAGGATGAATATCGGATTTCATAATCTCTCACCTCGCTCAAAAGTGCTTTCCTGTATCAGATGCTTTTCAATTATAGCGTTTTTTCTTCTCTTCGTCAACTGTTTTTGCACGAATTTACGAAAAATAGTTGCAAATTTCGCCCGAATAAGCTATACTATCAATATGCAGGCGCTTTTACGCCGTGCAAATCAAGGTATTCTTATGAAAATCTGGCAATTACTTTCCCCTAAAAACTTAACCCGCGCGGATAGGGAAACTCCTCCCCCCGCCGAAGGCTACGCCAAAGTGAAAATCACCCGCGCGCTTTTATCCGAAGCCGACGCGGCTGTATATTCGGGCGCGCAAAAAGTAAAATACCCCGTCGTTCCCGGCAGATACGCCGTGGGGCAGGTGGTGGAAACGGGCGCCGACGCCTATTTCAATAAGGGCGACCGCGTTTATCTTGCCGACTGCGTGGATAACGACGAAACGGAAAGCGGAATCGATATCGCGGGCGAAACCCGCGACGGCTACTACCGCGATTTCGCCTATGTTTCCGCGCAGGAAGCTTACGTTCTGCCCCCTTCCGTTTCCGACGACGCGGCGTTTTTAATCGACGCCGTGGCAACCGCGGAAAAAATCGCGGACGAAACGGGCGCGGACGTCGGGCGGCATGTACTCGTCGTCGGCGGCGGATTGTACGCCAACGTATTGTGTCAGATTTTAATCTGGCACAGAGTTGTGCCCGTTCTTGCGGATAACAACCCCGAACGGCTTGCGCTCGCCAAAAAATGCGGCATCTACTACACGTTCCCGTACGACGATACGCTGAAGGAAAATCTTCTCCGCATCACGGGCGGCATGCTGGCGGACGCGGCGGTATACTTCGCGTTTTCCAACAAAAGCGAACCTTCGCGCGTGTTTTCGCTCACGCGCCGCGGCGCCACGGCGGTATTTTGCTCCCGAACGGAAAAAAGCCTTGCCGTAAATCTCGAAAACGCCATGAAAAACGACGTGTCCGTAAAATGCGTTTCCGATAACCGCGATTACGTTTCGGGCGCCATCAACGTGCTTTTGAACAAAGCGGTGAATTATTCCGAATTTACGTTTAATCAGTCCTCCGAAGAGGCGCTCCCCGCCGCGCTCGAACGCTTTTCCGCAGGCGACGCGTCGGTTCTTAACGAGGAATTTAACATTTTCAAATTCATTTTTTAATATTTTGCATTCTTTTTGTGCGATGCTTTGTCATACTTACGTTTTTGCTTGGTCATTTACGATTTGTAAATTCCCTGCGCAAAAGCCGCGTATTTCTCGCCTCGCGCAAAAATCTCTGCAAAAACATTATACTGCAATAAGGAATAAGATTATGGCTGATAAAATTTATGCGATTGCATCCGATATTCACGGTTCGGCGAAATGGTGCGAAAAATTCCTTGCCGCAGCCGAAAAAGCGGGGGCGGACAAGCTGCTTCTTCTGGGCGATTTGCTCTATCACGGTCCGCGCAACGATCTGCCCGAAGAATACGATACGAAAAAGGTGGTAAAACTGCTTTCCGCCGTGAAAGACAAAATCGTCTGCGTACGCGGCAATTGCGAAGCGGAAGTGGATCAGATGGTGCTGCCCTTCCCCTGTCTTGCCGATTACGCGCTGTTTCCTTATGTCTACGGCGATGAAAACGGCGAAAAGTTTTCGGATTTGTTTTTAACGCACGGACATTTGTATTCGGCGGAAAATCCGCCGCTTTTAAACGCCGGCGACGTGCTTTTGAACGGGCATTTTCACGTGCCGTGCCATAAAAAGCTTGAAAACGGCGCGTATTATTTAAATTGCGGATCGGTATCGCTGCCCAAAGAAAATTCGCCGCATTCGTTCGTTCTGCTGCAAGGCGGGCGCTTCGTCTGGATAGATCTGGCTACGGGCAAACCGTTCGACGAATTTTCGCTGTAAATCGCTTGCACTACTCCCCTATCGTTTTTAAAAATTCCCCCGTTGCGTTTTTTCGGAAATCGCCGCGGGGTTTTTATTTTACGGCGCACGCGGCTATTTCCGGCTTTTATGCGGCTTGGCGCAAGTGCCCCTGCCCGCATATATGAAAATCCGACGGCAAACGGGAAAAATCGACTTGCGAAAAACGTCGTATGCGTTTCCGGGCACACGCACAGCGTGTTTCGTAACGGACTGTTGCCTTGACGTTTAAAATTCGACTAACCTGCCTTGGAAACATCGCCCGCCTTGCAACGGACTGTTGCCTTGGCGTTTGAAATTTGACTAACCTGCCTTGGCTACATAATCTGCTTTGCGGCGGACTGTTCGGAGCGGTTTTTTCTCTGTTTTTCCTACTTTTCCCGACGGAAAAAGCGTCGGCGCAACAGACGACAGAGGTCATGACGATATAGGTCATTCGGCGTCAAAAATTGAAAAAGACTGTAAATCTATCTTTTACGGATAGATTTACAGTCTAACTTTTTTGTTGATTTTTACAGCCTTTTTAAATCTTTACGCAAGCCGCGCTGCAATACAAACGCAATCAGGAAACCACGATCACCTGCGCGTAACGAAGCACTTTATCGCCTTTTTTATACCCTTTCAAATATACCTGCTTCACGGTGCCGCTCTCTTCGCCGTTCTCGGCGGGCACAGCCATAATCGCCTCCGCTTCGTCGGCGGAAAACGCTTTTCCCGTCGGATCTATCGCTTCTATGCCCTCGTCCGCCAGCACTTTTTCAAAGCTTTTCAGCACCATTTCCAAGCCTTTTTTCGTCTGCTCGTCCTTGCACGAAGACAGGGCGCGTTCCAGATTATCCCCCACGGGGAACAGCGCAGCCACCACGTCGTTTCTGCCCTCCGCATAGCGCGTAGCCGACTGTTTTTCCGTACGTCTGCGATAATTTTCGTATTCGGCGGTAACGGCGTACCATTTACGCTTGTTTTCTTCCGCCTCTTTTTTCAGCTCGTCGATTTCGGCGAAAAGTTTCTTCTTCTTTTCGCATTTCTCGCCTTTTTCGTTTTTCATCTCCGCGTCAGCGCACTCCTCGTGTTTTTCGCATGTTCCGTCCGCCTGCTTTTTGCCGCAGCACGAATTCTTTTCGTTTCCCGCCGTTTCCGTATTCTGCGTGCTTTCGCAAACGACTTCTTCCTTACCCGCACCGCCGCATTGTTTTTCGCAGCCGCCGCACGATTTATTTTCTTCTTTTTTCATTTCTTCCGACATTTCATCTCCGCCTTTTTGCCGCACTTTTCGGCAACGCATAAAAATTTCACTATATTTATAATGCGATTTCCGAAAACTTAAACGCAAAACGCCGTTTAAAATTCAAGATGAACAAACCCGTCGCGCGAAGAACGCCGATAGAAAATCGCTTTTCTGCCGATCACCGCCACGGGAATCGCCCCCAGAAGGTCGGCTACGTTTTCGGCAAGATTCACCGCGTCGTCGTCCGCCGTTTCCAGCACGTTCACCTTAATCAGCTCGCGCGCTTCCAGCGCGTCGGAAAGCGTTTTTAAAAGATTGTCGGTAATTCCGCCCTTGCCTATCTGCGCAATCGGCGAAACGGTGGACGCCATCGCCTTCATTTTGCTTCTTTGTTTACTTGTAATCGTTTCTCTTGTAATCATATTGTTGTTTTTCCTTTGTTTGTTGAAAAAAGTTGCTTTTTGTTTTCTGCCGTAAAAAACTATATCGAATTTGAAACTGCTCCTCATCAGTCAACTTCGTTGACAGCTTTCCCCCCCCCAAGGGGAATCCTTGAGCCGAGGCTGACAAAATTTTCGTGTTTTTCTCCCCCCAAGAGAAAAAATGAAAAAGGGGGGCTGATTTATTGCCTTATTTTAAACGCCCCAGTTACAGCGCACATCAGAAGCAAGCAAGACAAGAAGCGCGAGTACGGGCGCAACCACGTGCGCCAAGCATTCGGAGAATGGTGCAGATTGCGAGATTTATCGAGTACGACCGCCGCGATTTTACAAATCGTAAATGAGCAAACGCGACGCAGTATTGCGCCGCTTATAATGCGCGCAAACGAATGCGTATTTATTCCACAAAGTCAAATTCCACGTCCCCGATCGACACGGTATCTCCCTCTTTGCAGCCCGCCTCTTTCAAAGCGGAAATCACGCCGCGAAGCCGAAGCACTTTCTGAAAATACTGCATGGAATCGGGATTGTTCAGCACCACGTTGCGGCAAAGCATATCGATCAGCCCGCCGATCACCACAAACGCGCCGTTCTCGTCGCGTACGATTTCGTAGGTCAGCTCGCCGCCGGAAGCGTATTCGAACTCTTCTTCCACCGGCACGGGCTGCACGGGCGGCAGCGTTTTCAAAATTTCGAAAATCCCCGAAATCAAAGCTTCCGTTCCCTCGCCCGATACCGCCGTAATCGGAAAAATTTTATACTTTCTGCCGAATTTTTTCTTAAACGCCGCAAGGTTTTCTTTCGCGCCCGGCACGTCGCACTTGTTGCACGCCACCACCTGCGTAAGCCCCGCAAGCTTCTCGCTGTATTCTTTCAGTTCCGCGTTAATCTGCCTGAAATCTTCTATCGGGTCGCGCCCCTCGCAGCCGGAAATATCCACCACGTGGCACAGCATACGCGTGCGTTCGATGTGCTTTAAAAAGTCGTGTCCCAGCCCCGCGCCCTTCGCGGCGCCCTCGATAAGCCCCGGAATATCCGCCGCCACAAACGTATCGTCGTAATAACGCACCACGCCGAGGTTGGGGGAAAGCGTGGTGAAATGATAGTTGGCAATCTTCGGTTTCGCCGCCGAAATCTTCGAAAGCAGCGTGCTCTTTCCCACGTTCGGGAAGCCCACAAGCCCCACGTCCGCTATCACTTTCATTTCCAGAATCACGGTATGCGGAAAAGCGCGCTCGCCTTTCTGCGCGAAATTGGGCGCATGCCGCCGCGCCGTGGTAAAGCGTACGTTGCCTTTGCCGCCGTTGCCGCCGCGCGCCACAAGAATTTTTTCGCCGTCCGAAAACACGTCGCAAACGATTTTACCCGTCTCTCCGTCCTTCACCAGCGTGCCGAGCGGCACCGCGATTTCCACGTCCGCGCCGCCCTTGCCGCTGCAACGGTTCGTGCCGCCGCGTTCGCCGTTGCCCGCCTCGAATTTCGATTTGAAACGGAACGGAAAAAGGTCGGTCATGTCCTTGTCGCCCACAAAATAGATATCGCCGCCCTTGCCGCCGTCGCCGCCGTCGGGCCCGCACGCGGGCTTGCCTTTAAAAGCTTTGAACGAATTCATTCCGTCGCCGCCGTCGCCCGCTTTGATTGTGATTTTCACCTTATCGGTGAACATACCTGTCGCCATAAATTTCTCCGCATAAATAACGCTGTGCAATCAGTATAACAAAAAACGTAAAAAAAATCAACGGGTTTCACCCGTTTCGTAACGGATTTTCCCGGAGTCTCTTAAATTCGTCTGTCCGCACCGACGGTAATATTCCGCGGCGGCAAAAAAACACGGTTACAAAGTTTCTTCCGCCCGCCGTTCCGACAGCCGGAAACTTCTTTATCACAGCAGCGGAAACAGCACGTAAAATTCGCAGCCTTTTCCCTCTTCCGAATTTACTCCGTAACGGAACCCGTGCTTTTCCAGCACCGTCTGCACAATCGAAAGCCCCAACCCGGAACCTTTCACGGGGCGTTTATGCGCCTCTTTCGAACGGTAATACCTGTTCCAGATATCGCGCAGTTCTTCTTTTTTCACGCCCGCGCCCGTATCTTTCACCGAAAACAGAATCTCGTTTTCTTCCCGCCGCAACGCCACGATTACCCGCTTGTCCGCGCCCGTATAATTCACGGCGTTGCCCACAAGGTTATAAATCACCTGTCCTATTTTCACGCGGTCCGCATCGGTGTAAAGTCCGCGTTCGATATGCGTTTCGAACACATACCCCTGCGTTTCCGCAAGATACCCGAATTTTTCCAGCACATGCGCCGTAAACGCCGATAAATCGAACGTCTCTCTTTTAATTTCGTTCACGCCCGAAGAAATTTTCGAAAGGTCCAGAACGTCCGTTACCAGTTCCGTCAGCCGGTCGGCTTCGTCGATAATCACCTGCGCGTGCTTTTCGCGCTTCACGGGGTCGCCGCCCGAAATTTCCTGTATCATCGAAGCGTACGCCTTAATCATCGTCAGAGGCGTTTTGAAATCGTGCGAAACGTTGGCAATCAGTTCTTTCTGCATCGAATCGGCTTTGGAAATTTCGTCGCGCGCGAAGTTCAGCGTTTCCGCCAGCGCGTCCGTTTCCGCTCCGTACGAAGATTGTCCGCGGAAATCCACCGAAAAATCTCCCGCCGCCAGCCGCTTCGCCTTTTCCGTCATCTCCGCCAGAGGCCGCACGAGGAAACCCGAAACCGTCGCCGAAATCACAAACGAAAGCACCAGCACAAACACCGCAATCAACACCGTTCTGCCGTTCAGCTGCCGCATCATCGCGCTGTTGATATCCAGCCTGCGGCACACCAGCAGATACCCGTCGTTCGTTACGCCCACGTATACGCCTTCCGCGTCCGTCTTGCCCAGTTCGAAAACGTTTCCTCCCTGCGCCCCGCCGTTTTTCAGTTTCTGTATCAGATCTTTCGCCGCGACTTTCGCCCCGTCGCTGATAACGTCGCCGCCGGAAACGGGATAAATCACCTCCCCGTTCTCGTCAAGCAGCGCCGCGCAAACGTTGCGTTCCGAAGAAACGGCGCGGAAAAAATCGTCGTGGTCGCTCGTCGCGCCGAACCCGTCCGCCAGTCGCTCGTACTCCGCCTTCACCGCGCTGCCCGTCGTAAACGTTTCTTTCATCGCCGCGTTTTCGTACGATTGTTTCAGCGCCACGCTCTGCGATACGCCGAAAAGCAAAACGATCAATAAGGAAAAAGCCGTGAACACCGCCCACAGCACGAAATAAATACTTCTTTTTTCCTTGCCCTTCTTAGGGTTTCGCGGCGTTCCCGCCCTTCTCTTTTCCGGCATCTTTCGCTTCCCGTCCGCCGCGCGTATCTCCCGCGGCGTTTTTCTTTTTTTCGGAACGCTTTACTGTTCGGCGGGCACTTCGAATTTATATCCGAGTCCGCGGAGCGTTACGATAAACTTTCTGTATTCTTTTAAATTTCCGCGCAGCATTTTCACGTGCGTATCCACCGTGCGGTCGTCCCCGTAAAAATCGAATCCCCACACGTCGTACAGCAACTTTTCCCGCGTCAAAGCCAACCCCTGATTGCGCACGAAATAAAACAAAAGCTCGTATTCTTTCGGGGTGAGCACCGCTTTTTCGCCGTCCACGTACACGTTTCTGCCCGCCATGTCTATTTCCAACCCTTCGAATTTCAGCACGCGGTTTTCGTCCTCTTTCTTTTTCGCCGCCTTGCGCTTCGTAACGGCGTGAATCCGCGCCATCACCTCTTTGGGCGAAAACGGCTTCGTTACGTAATCGTCCACGCCGATTTCAAACGCAAACAGCTTGTCGTATTCTTCGCCGCGCGCGGAAAGCATAATCACGGGCACGTCCTTATCCTTGCGGATTTCTTTCACCGCGGAAAAACCGTCCAGTTTCGGCATCATCACGTCCATCAGAATCAGGTCGTAATCGTTTTCGCGGCACTTTTTCACCGCCTCCATGCCGTCCGCAGCCTCGTCCGCTTCGTTCCCTTCGAATTCCACGTATTCACGCAGCACTCCGCGGATCATTTCCTCGTCGTCCACAATAAGTATCTTCATTTTTTCGCCCTCCGTACGTTTCGTCCGTCCGAAAACGCCGCAGACACCGCCGCCCGCTTTTCGGATCTGCTTTAATTATAAACACATTTATCGCGAAACGTAACACTTTACAGTGAAAAATAAGTGAAATTTTCACTTTTTAAACGAATTCCGAAGATTTGTATACATTCCGCCTCCTGCGGCGCACGGACGCGCGACTGCCGCTTTCCGCAGCGCGCGGAATCGTCGCAGCTTATAAACGCACGCCGGCAAAGCCCCGCTTTCCTCCCGTATGCACGCCCGCCAGCACCCCCGTTTCCGGCAGTAGCGGCTCCCTGCGATTACCGAAAAACGGTTCGTTCAGAAGGTCGGTCAAAAACTTCCGTCCGTCGATCAGCCGCTCGCAGAACAGATAATACGCCAGAGAACCGGGCACGGCGTTGATCTCTCCCGCAAAAACGCCGTCATCGCTTACCAGAAAGTCCGCGCGCATCACGCCGAGCGTTTCCGCCCTGCGGTAAATTTCCCTCGTGTACGCCTTGATTTTTTCCGCGATTTCCGCGTTCAACGCGCCGCTGCCCCCGTCGTTTTGTTTATCCTGCAAATATTTTTCTTTAAACCCGTACACGCCGCCCGAAAACGCCGTTTCGGGCTGCGACACGATAATTTCGCCTTTCTTTCTGTACGCCGCGCAGTTCACGTCCGCCTTGTTTTCGAGATACGGCTCGAATATTAACTTTTCCCCGTACAAAAACGCCTCTTCCGCCGCCTTTTTCAGCGCCGATTCTTCATAAACCGTCGCAATGCCTATCGAAGAGCCGGAACATGCCGGTTTTACGATCAGCGGAAATCCCAGTTTTTTCGCTTCGTCAAACGCAGCTTCGCCCCGCCGCACGTACTCCTGCCGTTTCAACGCGACATACGGCAGCACGGGCACGCCGATTTCGCGGAGAAACAGTTTCGTCAGTTCCTTATCCATGCTTAAAGCGCACGCCGCCACGGAAGGCGAAGCGGAAGGAATGTTATACAACTCGCACAGCGCGGCGATTCCGCCGTTTTCGCCCGCGCCGCCGTGGCAGCAATTCAGCGCGACGGAAATTTTCACGCGCGATTTCGCCCGATGTTTTTTCGGCGGAACCATCAACAATTCGCCGCTTTGAAAAAAGCACTTCGAAAACGTATGTAACGGCAGCGGCTGTTCTTTGAAAACGTCCAAAGAGAACATTTCGGGCGAAGTATAAAAATCGCCGTCGGAATGAATATACACGGGCACCGCGCGAAACAGCGCCGGGTCAATCGTTTTCAGGGCAAGCACGCCCGTCAGCACCGAAATTTCCCGCTCCGCCGATTTTCCGCCGAAAAACACCGCCACGTTACGAACCATAAAAAAATACCTCCGCGTTTTGAAAATTTTTCCGCTTTGGTATTTCGAATGGTAGATTTGATGATTGCCGCCTGATTGCCGCTCTTCAGGTGCGCGCTCGAAGCATTATGCAAATGCGTTAATATATTGCGGGCACGTCGTTCAAAAACAGCACCGCGTCGCCTTCCGCAAGCAGCTCGCCAAGCAGCGGAATCACCTCGTCGCGCGTGCGGTAAATACGCAGATTCTCCTCCTTGCCGCCCGCCGTCAGGTATCCCTCTTTCACCGCCTCGGCGCCCGCATGAATAAACACGCCGTCGAACGCCGCCAGTTTCGCCCCCAGCGGACGATTGACCGCCTTATCTTCCAGCCCCGTTTCCACAATGCCCGGCGTTACCACATACTTTCGCCCGCCGAACGCCGACAGCACTTCCAGCGCCTGCGCCGCGCTTTTTTCGCTGGCGTTGTAGCCGTCGTCCAGCACGTACACGCCGTTTTCTTCGATGAGCTGCAACCGGTGCGGCACCGGTTTCGCCAGCGCCAGCCCCTTAAAAATCTCGTCCGCGCTCAATCCGATCTCTGCCGCCGCGTATGCCGCCAGCGCCGCGTTTTCCGCCGCTCCTCTGCCGAGAACGGGCATTTCCACGCGCCGCTTTTCCACCTTGCCGCCGACGTTCAAAGACAAATCAAACGACGTTTTCAGCGGAAATCCGCCCACGTCCGACGCCGCCCCCGCGGGCACGAATACGCATTTTTTCATCTCTTCCGCCGAAAGCTTATCGCCGAAATCCGCATACACTTCCGCCCCGCAAATCGCTTTCTTTTCCGCGCGGTCGATTAAAATCTTCTTTTCCGCAAAAATCTCTTCCACGCCGCCGAACGTTTCCGAATGTTGCCTGCACACCCCCGTAAATACGCCGTAATCCACAGGAAATAAATCGCAAAGTTCTTTAATATCCCCCGTTTTCGCCGCACCCATCTCCGCGATGAACACTTCCGCGCCGTCAAATTCTTTGCTTTCCAGCGTTTTCGCTATGCCCAGCGGCGTATTATACGATTCCGGCGTAGCGCACACGCGGTATTTTTCGCCGAGAATCGCGGCAAGCATATTTTTCACGGACGTTTTTCCGTAACTTCCGGTAATCCCTATCACGATGCAGCCGTTCTCTCTCGCCTTTTTCAGCTTTTTGGAAGCGCGCCGCACGTATCTCGCGTTTCTCGGCAACTCAAACGCGCACGAAACCGCGTTGGAAAGTTCGAACAACGGCGGCAGAAGCAGCGGCACCGCGCAGACGGGCAACAACGAAAACAGCGGGTACATTCTGCCCGGAATCACCTGTTCCAGCGCCGAAAACACGGCGACGATCGCATATACCGCCACGGCAAGCACAAACGCGTGCAACGCCGCCAGCCGCTTGACGCGCCCCGTGGGCACGAACGGCACTTTCATGGGCGATTTCGATTCCGTCAGGCAGAACAGCAACAAAAAAAACGTAAACGGCACCAAAGAAATCGTTTTAGCCATGCCCGCGCCGAGAAACGAAAAACACAGCGAAAACAGCGCGCACGTCAACGTCAGCATTAAAAACAGCAGGCACAAACGGTTGTACCACAAATTCTCCCGCCGTTTCAGCCAGGCGCGGAAGCGCGCATTTTTATAGCAGCACTGCTGCATCGCGCCCAGCATACGTATGCCCGCCGCGAAATACAGCGCCGTAGCCAAAAGCGTTACCGCTATTCTACTCAAAAGCTCACTCATCCGAAAAACTCCTCCGCAGCCAACGTAAAATCCGCCGCGTTTTCGGCAAAGGCAAAATGCCCGCCCTTGATATATTTCAATCCGCCCCGCGGCAGAATCGCCGCGTACTCTTCCGCTTCCGCCGCCGTGGTAACGGCGTCCTCCGTTCCTTCGATCACCAGCGCCCGCGGCGAAAACTTCGCAATATCCCCGCGCAGATCTTCGTTCACTATCTTTTTATAGCTCTCTTTCATCACGGGCGAAAGACTTCTGTATTCCTCGCTACCGAACTTCCGCTCCGCCAACGCGGGAAACCATTTTTTCACCGCCCTGTACGCCTTCACTTTCAGCCGGTATTTCCACGTCCGCCGCGGCAACAATCCCGCCGGCCCCGTAAAAATCATTTTATCGAAAATCTCTTTTCCGAAAGGCGCAATCGCTTGCATTTTCACCGCCACCCTGCACCCGAACGAATGCGCGATACAGTACGGTTTTTCAATGCCCAGCAGACGAAACGCCTCGCCCGTCCACGCCGCGTAATCGCTCACCGAAAACGGCGACGTAAGCGGCGCGCTCTGCCCGAACCCGCAAAAATCAAACGCCGTAACGCGGTACCGCCCCGAAAAATAATCGAGAAACGGCAAGAACGCTTCCTTCGAAGAAAGATACCCGTGCAGAAACACCAGATCTTTTCCCTCGCCTTTGCGGATAAAAGAAACGTCCTCTTTTCTCAATTCACAGCGCCTCCCCGTTCGCTTCCGCCCGCTTCGCCTCTTCGGGCGGAAACAGCCGTTTGCTCATCACAAACGCGTCCTCGCCGTCCGGGTAATACTTCCTGCGAACGCGCAATTTTCTATACCCCCTGCTCTCGTACAGGGCAATCGCCGCCGCGTTGCCCACGCGCACTTCTAAATACGCGCGGATCGCGCCGCGTTTTTCCGCCTCGCTTTCCGCCAGTTTCAGAAGCTCCCCGCCGATGCCGCGCCGCCGATAGCTTTCTTTCACCGCGATGTCGTCCGTCTCCGCGTCCTCGTACACCGCCGTCGCAAGCGCGTAACCAACGGGCGTATCCCCGTCGAACGCACCGAACCCGATAAAAAATTCCGAATCGAACGCTCCCGTAAGCATGGCTTCCGACCACGGATCGGAAAAGCACTCCCGCTCCAGTTTTTCCACGGCGGAAACGTCTTTTTTCGTCAGCCGCCTGTAGGTAATCCCGTTCATTTTTCCGCCCCGGCGTCGCCGTTTGCAAGCTGTTTCGCGGCGCGTTCGTCCTTTTCGATCTCCGCCTGACATTTCCGTATATACAGCGCGGCGGGCTCTTTGAAATTCTCTTCGTTTTCCGCCAGCTTCTCCGCTTCGGCGGCAAGCGCCTTTGCGGGATCGATTCGTACGCAGGGCAGGTCCGCGGGCAGGAAATCCGTGTTTTCCAGCGTGCGCAGTTCATACCCCTGCGCCGCCAGCGCGCGCAGCTCCTCTTCCGGAATATACGAAGGCGGCAACGTTACTTCGCCCGCCTCGTTATAGCCGCAGGCATAATAATGCGTGTGCAGCGCGTCGCAAAGGCAGAGGATTTTCTTTCCTTTCCCATTATATGCCGCGCAACCGAAGGTGGTTACGGGCAGAATCTTTTTCCCCGCGGCAAGCGCAAACCCTTTCATCGTCGCAATGCCGATGCGGATGCCCGTAAACGAGCCCGCCCCCACCGAACACGCGAAAAAATCCATCTCCGCGGGAGTCGCGCCCGCTTCTTTAAACAGCTTGTCCGCCGCGGGCATCAATTCGGAAGAATGGCGCATCGCGCAGTCGTCTTTGAAAAATTCGTATTTTTTTCCGCGGTAGCAAAGCACCGCGCATAAGTATTTCGAAGCGGTATCCGCCGCAAGATAATTTTTCAAAATTCTATCTCCCTGGCGTTTTCGCCGATTTTTTTAATGGAAACGCGTTTGCAGTTTCCGGGCAACAGCGGCGCAATGTTCCGCCACCATTCCACCACGCAGATACCGCCCATATCGAAGTAATCGGCAAGTCCCAGCCGCTCCGCCTGTTCGGGCGTTTCTATGCGGTAGCAATCGTAATGGAACAGCCTGCCGTCGTAATCGTTCATGTACGCGTACGTCGGGCTCGTGGGCTGTTCCGAAATGCCAAGTCCCGCGGCAAGCCCCTGCACGAACACCGTCTTGCCGGCTCCCATTTCGCCGTCCAGCAGCAGCACGTCGCCGCCGCGAAGCTTCGCCGCGTAGTTTTTTGCAAATTCGCGCGTCTGCTCCGCGCTTTCCGAGATAAATTTCGCCATAGCTTTATTATACTACCCGCGCGGCGATTTGGCAAGAATTTTTCGCTTTTTTACGCCTGTTTTTCGTTTCCGTCGTTGTTTTTTTCTTCCTCTACCGGCGGATTCTGCTTTTTATCTACCGTTTTTTCCGCAATTTCGCCGTCGATTTTTTCCGTCGGATTTTTCTTTCCGAATTTTTCGTCCGCTTTTTTCAGAAGCGCCGAAACGTTTTTATACACCGAAAACGTTATCAGCGAATCGAACAGGCAGCGCAGCGCGTTGAACGGCGCCACCGAAAGCCACAGATAAAACTTATAAAACGTTTCTTCCGTGCACGCGGGGTACAACTCCAGCAGCATGTTCACAAGCGTATTCATGCCCATCTGCTTCGCATACCAGGGAATAATCATAAACCGATTGGCTATCACCCCCATCGCCACCGAACACAGCCCGCCGATCAGGCAAGCCAGCGCCGCGCCGCCTTTCGTTTTCTTTTTCTCATAAAAAAGCCCCGCGGGCACCGCCAGCGCCAGTCCGCATAAAATATCCGCCGCCTCGCCCACAAACGCCGAAGTGGTGGGTTTAATCAGCATCTTAATCAGCGTGCGCAGCGCCACGATAATCGCCCCGGACGGCGCGCCCAGCGCAAACGAACCGATCAGCACGGGCACGTCCGAAAAGTTGAATTCCAGCCACGGCGCAAACGCCACGGGCATCGGAAACGATACGGCGTACAAAACGCCCGAAATCGCCGCGAAAATCGCTATCGCCGCCATTCTGGAAGCCGTAAAAAACGGCTGCTTCCGTTGTTTTTCCTCTGTTTTGTTCATGGTACAAAAGCCTCCCGAAATAAAAAAATCGCTGCCGGAAGATACGCCCTTGGCAGCGAAAAAAATACAAAAAAAATATAAAACTATCTTTTCCTATCCGGACTATACCGTCGGTATCGGAATCGCACCGATTCAGAATCTCTTTTTCCCTCGCGCGTGGCGGCTCGTTAAAAATCGATTGTCGCAGACTATCACTGCCGGTGAGGAATTTCGCCTCGCCCCAAAGACAAGCCTATTATAGCATGTTTTCCGGCGCTTGTCAAGGGCAAACGGCAGGCGCGGAAAATTTTTTAAAAACAGGTTTCGTCTTTCCCCTGTCGGCAAGAATTTTTATCCGTCAATTATCCGTCAGACCTGCCCTTCGCAAAAAATACTTCGGGCGGCGACGCGGCCGAAGCGCCCGGCACATTTCCGATTGTCCCGATGTGCCGGAGAAATTTACATCGTCTGAATTTTCACCAGATCGGTGTTGCCGGAAGTGCCGTCCGTCAGTCCGCCCGTCAGAACGATTTTATCTCCCGCTTTCAGCCCCAACAGTTTCTTCGTTTCCTGCGCCGTTGCGGTAAACATGGAAGTGATTCCGTCATACACGGGCGAAAGCTGCGGCGTAACTCCCCAGGAAAGCGCCAGTTTCCGCCACGTTTTTTCCGAAGTGGTAAATCCCACAATGTCCGCCGCGGGGCGGAACCTCGATACCATGCGCGCCGTTTTGCCGGAAAGCGTGTTCACCACAATCGCTTTCGCGTGCACGTCGTTCGCCATGCCGCACGTAGCGTGGGAAATGGCGTCCACCGTGTTTTTGATGCGGAAATCCGAACGTTCGAAACGGCAGACGTAATCGATTTCCCGTTCCGTGTACTCCGCGATTCTCGCCATCGCCGCCACCGCCTGCACGGGGTATTTTCCCGCCGCCGATTCTCCCGAAAGCATCGTAGCCGAAGTGCCGTCGTACACGGCGTTCGCCACGTCCGAAATCTCCGCGCGCGTGGGGCGGGGATTCGTAATCATCGATTCCAGCATCTCCGTAGCGGTAATCACGCGTTTCCCGAGCAGGCGGCACTTGGTAATCAGCACTTTCTGAATGGCGGGCAGTTCCTCGTACGGAATTTCCACGCCCATATCGCCCCGACCGATCATAATGCCTTCGCATTCCGAACAGATCTCTTCGATGTTGTCCACGCCCGCGCGGTTTTCTATTTTCGCAATCAGGTCTATCCCCTCGCCGCCGATTTCTTTCAGATAATTTTTCACGTCGGTCAGATCCTGCTTGCGCGAAACAAACGAACACGCGATATAATCCACGCCGTGCTTTACGCCGAACAGAATATCGCTTTTATCCTGCTCGCTTAAATACACCTGACTGAGCACCTTGCCGGGGAAGCTCATGCTCTTTCTGTCCGAAAGCACGCCGCCCGCGTCCACACGGCATACAACGTCGTCGCCGTCGATTTCGGTAACGGTGAAAATCATCAGCCCGTTATTTAAAAGCACTTTGTCGCCCGCGTTCAGCTCTTTCGCAAGGTTTGGGTAAGAAACCGCCACGCGGGTGTTGTCGCCCTCGATCTGCTTTGCCGTAAACGTAAACTCGTCGCCTTCTTTCAGCGTGATCTTCCCGTCTTTGAACGTGCGTATGCGATATTCGGGACCTTTGGTATCCAGCATAATCGCCAGCGGATAGCGCAGTTTTTCGCGCACGTTTTTTATTTTTTTAATTTTTTTTTCGTAGTCCTCGTGCGTGCCGTGCGAAAAATTCAGTCTCGCCACGTTCATGCCCGCAAGGCACATGCTTTCCAGTGTTTCCTCGCTGTCGCACGCAGGACCTATCGTACATACGATTTTCGTTTTTCTCATAGTTTTCGTTCTTCCTTTCTTCGATGATTTTCAGCGCGATTATGCCCTTTTCAGCCGCGTTTAATACAACATCTGCGCCTTATCGGGCAATGTGAGCACGCCCGAATTATCGCCGCGCACCGTAAACTGCCCGTCCGCGTACGTTTTGTGCGGAATCAGATACACGCGCTTATCGCGCCAGACGCCGTTCACTTCTTCCGTCAGCCAGCCTTCGCGCAGAATTTTTTTCATCAGCTGTTCGTTGAGTTCCGCCACCACGGCTTTGTATCCGCCCGCGAACAAATCCATGATGTCCGCCCGCAGCCGCGATACCACAAACACGTCCGCCTGAATAAACCCGCGCGAATCGCAGTGCTCGCACGGCTTGAAAAAGTAAGCCTGCACCTCGCTTCCCAGCCGCTTCCGCGTAAATTCCGAAAGACAAAGTTCGCTCATCGGCAAAACGCGGCATTTCGCCTTATCGCGGGAGAGCGCGGCGGTCAGCGCGTCCGTAACCGCCTGTTTGTGCGCGGGCTCGTCCATATCGATGAAGTCCACCACCACGATGCCGCCCACGTTTCTCAGCCGCACCTGCCGCGCCACCTCTTTCGCCGCCGCCAGATTCACCGCAAACGCCGTTTCTTCCAGCGAGGTATCGCCCACGTAGCTGCCCGTGTTCACGTCCACCACCGTCATCGCTTCCGTCTGCTGAATCACCAGATACCCCCCGCCTTTTACGGTAACGTTGGGCTTCACGGCTTCGTACATCAGCTTATCGATGCCGAAGCGGCGGAACATGGCTTTCTCCCCGTCGCAATACACGATTTTTTTCGGCGACAAATCCCCGCGGAGTTTTGCCAGCCGCACCAGTTTTTCGTACAGCGCCCTGTCGCCTACCGTCATCTGCGCCACGTCGTCGCCGATGCTGTCGCGCATGACGCGCACGGGCAAATCGCTGTCGCGGTACAAAAGCTCGCCCACTTTGGCGTTTTTCGCCTTGTCAAGCGTCTCTTGGTACAAACCTTTCAGATACTCCGCTTCTTTTTCCAGCGCTTTTTTCGAAGCGTACGGCGCCTGCGTGCGCACGATGAACCCCTCGTCGGCGCTTTTGCGCATTTTTTCCGCTATTTTCAAAAGCACGGCGCGCGTTTCTTCGTGCGTGATTTTCCGCGATATGCCCAGAAAATCGGTATTCGGCAGATAGATGAGCCGTTTTCCCACAAACGAGAGCTTTGTGGTAACTTTTGCGCCCTTGTTCCCGCGCGGCGGCTTCGTTACCTGCACCACCACTTCGTCCCCCTCTTTCAGTTTCAGAGAACTCTGCTTTACGGGCGAACCGTCGTATTTCGAATAATCGGTGAACGCCTCGTCGGTGGATAAATAGCAATTTCTTTCCAGCCCGCAGGCAACAAACGCCGCCTGCATGCCCGAAAGCACGTTGGTAACTCTGCCCTTGTACACGTTGCCCACCAGATCGCCGTTTTTTTCCGTTTCGGCGGCGAATTCCGCCAACTCGCCGTCCTCCAAAAGCGCCGCCATAAGATGTTTGCAGTATCTGTCGAAAAACCATTCTTTCTTCATTCGTCGTCATCCTTTGCCCGCGCTCAAAAAAAATAATACGGCCTGCTTTGCTTTTGCGGTAGGCTCACAAGGGATTTTTGTACCATTAACAAGTATACCACGCTTCGCGTTTTTTGGCAACGTTTTCCGCCTGCATTTCACGCGTTTTTTGCGTTTTCGCGGCTATAAAAGCTTCTTTTTTCGCTTTTTTCCGCTTTTATAAATATTTCGGACAGCGTTTTATACAAATTTTCCCCCGAAACGGCGCCGTAAAGTTCTTTTTCTTCCGCTTCGAATATCCTTTCGCCGCCCGCATACACTTCCAGCACCAGATATTTGCCGCTCTCGCAAAGCGCAAGCGCGCGTTTCAGCGTCATCGCCCCGTCCGCCGCCGCTCGTTTCACCTCAATGCCGCGCGAAAACGCCGCCGCGTAATCGGGGCTGATTTTTTCGTACTTCCCGCCCGAAGAAAACGCGCCGAAGAACAGAAACGCCGCCGAGAAAAACAAAGAAAGCGCGCCGCCGCCCGAAAAAGCGAGCGCCGTCGCCGCAATGAAAAGCAACGCCGCGGCAACCGCGCTGATCGTCCTGCAAATTTTTTCCGCCGTTTTACCGCCCGTTCGCGTCGCCAGCGCGCATTTTAAAACGCGCCCGCCGTCCAGCGGATAAAACGGCAACAGATTGCCCGCGCCGATAAACAGCGAAAGATAAAACGCCGTATCGGTATACGCGTAAGTATCCGGAAACAACCACCACAGCGCCGCGAAAAACAGCGCCGTGCATAAATTGCACAGCGGCCCCGCGGCAGCTACGCGGATTTCGTCTTTAAACGAAATGCCGTCCAGATTTCCCGTAATCACGGCGCCGTACGGCATCAGCACCACGCGGTTCAAGCAAAAGCCCAGCTTCGCCGCCGCCAGAGAATGCGCGCATTCGTGTTCCAGCGCCACCAGCACCGCGCCGAGGTACAGCGGCAGCGAGCGGTTGAAACACGCGTACGCACCCGCCAGCAAAAAAAGAGGGTGAACGCGGAACGCTCCCCCCTCCTGCCGCCTGCGTTGCTTTTGCCGGCGCGTTCGTTTTACTTTTCCGCCCATACCAGACAGTTTTCTTCGTCAACGGCAAAGCCCGTCAGCATCTCCCCGCCCGCATACATGGTAACCTGCACGTCGCTTTCGCCGCGCGTATAGCCAACGGGAATATTCGCGTACACCGCAGAGCCCGTTTCGTAATACACCGCGTTCAGTCCGCTGATAATGCCGTAAAAATCGTCCGTATGCGAAATTTTCACGTCGTACGTGCCGTTTTCGTTCTGCGTAACGGCGGAAATCGTTCCGTCCACCGCAGGGTATACGCAGCACTTGCCTTTAAAGCTAAGCACGCCCGTTTCGGAAACGACAAGCGGCACTTCCGCAAAATCGTTCACCACGCTGCGCAGCGTAAAATCGGAATATTTCTTCGCCGCTGGGGCTTCCTGCTTCGGCTGATTGAGCGAACGGAAAAACACGTTCATGCCGCTCTTCGGCAAAAATACGTTCGTCATGAAAATCGTGGCGCACAGTACGCACGCCGCGGCAAATTCAAACGCGACGAACCGGCCCGCAAAACCGCCTTTTTTACGCGCGCCCGCTTCGTACGCGCCGTTTTCCGTATTTTCGCCGCGGTTGTCGTTGCCGATGGTTACCGTAGAAAACGCGGAATAATACGGCTCTGCGGCGCCTTCCGCCGCAAACGAAGCGCCTGCCGCCGTTTCCGAAGCACCGCTTTCCGCCGCGCCGGAAAAATCGGAAGAATACGCGGGATAAGCGGCGTCCGCGTTTTTATACGCCTCTTTATAAGCTTCGGCGCCCTCCTGCGGCGCGGTCGCGCCCGCCGCCCTGTCGTTCACCTTAGAGATGAGTTTTTCTTTGAGATCGCCCTTGTTTTTGCGGAACTTTCTGCGCTTTTCCGTAACGGACACGGTGGAAACGGGAATTTCCAGCATTTCGGCGTACTCGATTTCTTCGTTCATACCATCAACCTCCTTTTGAAGCCATCAGACGTGTTTTTCGCGGTATTGCCACCATCGTTTTTCCGTGGCTCGTATGCTATTTTATGAACGCGGAAATAAAAAAAGAACGGGCGCAACGCAAAAATTTACGCCGAACCCGCATTTTCCGGAACATATTTTATTTTTTTCGCATATATTCGCGCTTTTCCGACAAGTTTTTCTCTTTCCGCCGCCGAAGCGAAAATCTGTTTTACCGTTTATTTCTTCTTTTTGCCGCCGCCGAACAACATCAGCACGTACCACAAAAACCGCAGAAAATACACCAGCGACGTAGCCAGCGCCGCAACGTACGTCATCGCCGCCGCCTTTAAAACTTTCGAAGCGCCGTACAATTCCTCTTCGTCGATAATCCCCTCTTCCACCAGCATCGCTTTCGCCCGCCGCGAAGCGTCCAGCTCCACGGGCAGCGTTACCAGCGCAAACGCCGTGGAAAGCCCGTATGCCACTACGCCGGCAATCGCTATGTTGAAACCTATCCCCGGCGCCACGGAAACCACCAGAAATTCCAGAATAATACCCAGAATCACCAGCGGCACGGCAAGAAACGATCCGATGTTTGCCAGCGGCACCAGCGCCGTGCGGATTTTATACGGCGTGTAACCGCTCTTTTTTTGCATCACGTGCCCGATTTCATGCGCGGCTACGGCTACCGAAGCCACGGAATTATCGCCGTACGTGCTCTCCGATAAATTCACCAGTTTTTTCGAAGGATTATAATGGTCGGTTAAATTGCCGTTCACCTTTTCCACGGTAATATCGTCTACGTCGTTCGCGCGGAGCAGCCGCACCGCCGTATCGTATCCCGTCATCTTCGAACTCGATTCCACGCTTCTGAAAGCGCTGTAAGTAGAATTCACTTTCATGCTTGCCCACCCCGCGAACAACGCGCAAAGCAGCAGCAATCCCAGAAATATATAATACATCATTTTGCTTTTTTCTCCCGGAGCCTTTTCGCCCCCGTTTTAACCTTTGTAGATATATCATATCATATTTTTTTTGATTTATCAATCTTTATACCCGAATTTTCGTAAAGAAAATCGGCAAGACGCATATTTTTTGTTGTTTTACGCTAAAATGCCGCCTGAAAAAACTTTCGTCGCGAAAATACCGCCAAAACGCACTTTCGCCGTGAAAAGCGTGAATTATTTTCATTTCTACGCCTCTTTCGGCAATCTTCGACTTTTTTCGCGCAAAAATGTTATTTTTTTTCATTTTTTTGCGCAATCAACCACAAAAAAACTTTTTAAAAAAACTTCGAAAAAATATTTTACTTTTTTTTATTTATGTTGTAGAATATACTCGTAAACAGCGAGAGCAAGTGAAGCGGCGATGAACCGAACGAAAGCCTTGGCGGTTTACATGAAATTACTCATCATTTTCCCCCTTATCATAAGGTAACGTCCTTCGGCGCAAGTCGAAGGACGTTACCTTTTATTCCGATTTTAAATAATAATTTTGAAAGGCTTCCTTTATGTTCCATAGGGAAGTGAGTGAATAGAATGGGCGGTGCGGTTGGTTTCGTACCGCCCGTTATACCTGAAAACTCTTCACGCGGGGTTAGGTATCACGCCCACGCAGTTATCATAAATTTCTACAATGCTTAGTGCTTTTAATTTCATAACGACGACCGCCAAAAACATTATTTGATAAAGCAATTATAACAAAAACGAGATAATTTTACTCTCCGCTTGCAAGCACGATTTCAACGCTCGTTATTTCCACGAACGCTGACGGATCGAACGCAATTTTGTGTGTTTCGTGTTTGCCGTTGACGATCGATGAACTTCCGTATTCCGTATCGTTTCCGTCGTAGCGATAAATCGTTGCAAATTTCTGCGTTTCTTTGTCCAGCGTTTGATATTGTTATCATTGCTAATGAGATATATTTGTTCTTTGTTGTCATATTTTTCTCTCCTTATCCTTTTCTAATTACTAAATGAATAGGAGACCTTGGAACGAACCCTTCATATGTCCCATATTCATTTTGTTTCCCTGCAAAAAATCCACAATATAAAATTTTATCATTATCTATGTCATAATAGTATAATACGAACGGAGTTACGCCTCTCGCTGTACCTGCCATTTGCGTCTCTATGCCACAAGTACTTAGAAAGATTTTATCATCAAAAACCTGTATCCCGGAAATCCAAGGTTGATGTGTCCTAATTTTACCCTTTTCATCCCATATATGATTGATATAACTTGAAACTTGACTTCTTTGTTCAATAAAATTTATATCTATAACAATTTTGTTTTCATCATAAATTATTGTATATTCATCGACAGTTAATGTTTTACCTCTAAAAATATACTCTTTTATAGTATTCTGACTTACTGCAGATTCATCTTCCTCTGTTCCATATATATTTTCAAAGTAATATCCTTCGTATTCAATAGGAATTTCACTCATTTTTTCATATAGCCACTTATGTTCATTTGCAAAACAACCTTTTGAACATCCAACAGATGATAAACATAAAATTGTTAAAGTAAATATTGATATAATATTCTGTATTTTTCTCATTAAAAACTCCTTCCTCCATTTGTATATCCTACTATTCCTCCTACTGCCGCATAATGTCCTGTTGAATAACCATTTTCCGTATCGCCCCTAAAATTTTGATAACAATATACACTTGATAATCCAATTTCACAATGGGTTATTGTTACTCGTTGCTCAAATAATTCTATCGTTCTTTTTCTATTTAATTTTAACTTGTCCGTTTCAACGCGTCCGCTTTGTGTTTTTGTTCTCCCTATGGAATATAAATCTCTCCCTTATTCAACAAAACATACAAACTCACATTGATTATCTGACCGCTTTGGACTTCGTTTTATTTTAATTTACCTTTTGCAACACTCTCTGTTGCAGGCAGCAAACAAGCATACAACGCAAACGAGCGACAATAAGCACAAAAGCAATTTTTTCATAGTTTAAAACCTCCTGTTTTTCAATTTTTTAAAACGGTTGATAAGTAGAAATATTTCCGTTTATATCGTTATATTAGTTAAAAAGCAACAAAAAAGCGCAAGGAAAAAGTTCTTTCTCTGCGCTTTTAAACTAAATGTAATTCATAGGCGGTTACCTCCCGTCGAGAGTTTTTGGTTTTAATAATTTATTTGTTTTGTTCTGCCTCTTTACCTTGTTCTTGATGTTTCGGTATCTCTATACGAGTACTGTTGTATGTATTATAGCACAAAATCTTTATTTTTCAAGTTTTAACGCGCTATGCTATGTAAAACATATAAAAATCATCTCTTTATTCTGTTTTGAAGCATTTTGTCGTCACTTTTTCAGGTAATTTATCACTCTTTTTCTGTTTAATTTTAACTTGTCCGTTTCAGCGCGTCCGCTTTTTGTTTTTGTTCTCCCTATGGAACATAAACCTTCCCTTTTTCGGGGAAGCCTTTCCTGTTTTTTCGCGCCGTTTTATTTCTTTTCCCGTTCGTTCGCCGCGTTCTCCGCGCCGCCGTCCGTTTTTTTCGCGCCGTCATCTTCCGTCAGCGCGGCTTTCAATTCTTGCGCAACCTCTTTCGTAACGGGCATCGTTTCGTCTTTCATATACTTCACGATTTCGCGATGGAAGCCGATCATCATAAACATCGCGCCGACGGCAAACAGCGGAAAGCCCACGAAAAACGCCCAGAATTTTTCCGGTCTGTTCTCGCCTTTAAACGCCTGCGCGAAATCTACCGCGCCGATAACGATGAATACGATGCCTACGGCAAGCAGAATCAACCCCGCCGTTTTCATAGCTTTTTTGAATTTTTCATGATTGTTGTTCATTTCCTGTATCTCCTTTAACCTATATTTCCGCAGCTTCGGCGGCTTTCGCCGCGTTCGCTTCCGCGTCTTTTCCGCGCTGGTAACGCACCAGCAAATACGATATGGCGGCGCCCGCAATAAACAGCGCCACGCCCAGCCACAAATCTTTCCACGCGATTCCGTTTGCAGCCCACGTTTTATATACGGCAAAAATTTCCACGTTGCAGAACATGGCGATAATCGATCCGAGCGAAAGCCCCACGATTATGGAATACGCCGTATGCCGAGCCTTCCGAAACGCCCGCGTCAGCGCGCCGGAAGAAAAGAAAATGCCGATTAAAAACCCGATGCCCAGCGCCGCGTACGTTAAAAATATCATCGGATTTGCTTTCCAGTAGGTAACGTGCACGCTTTCCACCAGCGGCGTGAAATACCCGATGCTCATTAAAATCGCGCTTGCGGAAAGCCCCGGCACCACCTGCGTAAGCCCCACTGCCGCGCCCACGGGCAAACACAAAACAATGCGCCACCACACGGAAAGATCTTTGCCCGCGCCGCCCGAAAACACTACGGAACAAATCGCCGCCGCCACGGGAATACATACGCCGGCAATAAACAATGCCACGCGCCCGCCCGTGCGCTTCGCGCCTTTCAGTTCGTCTTTTACGGCAGGAAACGCGCCGCACATCAGCCCGGCAAATCCGCCCACGATGGCGAACGGTATGTATTCCAGCGCTTTCTGCACGGTGAAAAATCCCACGGCGAGCCCGATGACGATGCCGATGGCAATGGGCAGCAAAAAGAAAAAGCAACGTTTAAACTGCCGGAACAGATTTGAAACGGCGTATAAAAACGCGTCGTACAATTTGAATATAATCGCCACCGTAGAACCGCTGATGCCGGGAACGATTACGGCAAGCCCGACGAAAAATCCGAGCAGCGCGCTTTTGCACCACGTTTTTTTATTGTATTTTATCAACGCTTTCCGCAAATCTTCCTGCATACAAATTTCCTTTACAGAATTTATTTACACATTCTGTACATTGATTATACAAAACGCGCGCGATTTTGTCAAGGCGAAAAGCGCAATATTTTTCCGCAGTTGAAAAAGTTTACAAAAAAATTACATTCGGCCGCGTTTTTTTGGCTGTTTTACCGTGATTTTATGTGTATTTCGGGCTGTTTTTTGCGTGATTTTCGCCGAAAAAACGCGTTTTTCGAGCTTATTTTGCACGTTTTTACGCCGAAATTATAGTAAAATACAAGAAAAAAAGAGGGTGAAACAATATGAATTTTATCAAAAAAATGTGCGTTTTGCGGCAAATCCGCCCCGGTTTTTCGGGCGACGGCAAACAGGCGGGCGGCGTGGTGAAAGCGGAACAATACGGCAAAAATCTTTCCGTGGAAGTTTCCGTCATCGGGTTTGCGCCTCTTGCCGCGGGCGAATATTACGCCCTGATCGCCGACGCGAAAGAGCGTACGGAATTGCTGCCGCTGCGCGGAAAAAGCCTGTTCAATTTACTATCGGAGCTGGATATTTCCGAAGGGTTCTGCGCGGTGATCTGTCTTGTGAAAAACGGCGTTACGCCGCTTGCGTACGGCGTAAGCGGCAACCGCGAATACGATTTCGACCGGTTGATTTCCGCCGCGGGTGAGAAAGAAAACGGCGACTTTCGCATTGCCGCGGCGGACGCAAACTTCCGCGCGAAAGAATACGACGAACAAGACGACGAACAGGACGATAAAAGCGGCTACAACGACGAAAGCATTGCGGAACGCGATTATTTTAAAACGGAGGCACACGATGAACGCGGAACGACTTTTAAACGTGATGAAAATGCGCGCGCTACAGCTGAGAATGCGGCAGAAAGCGGGCAGGCGGGGCAAACGGCTGCAACAGATGAAAATGCTGAAAACGTACGCAAGCCGCTTAACGAAAACGGCGACGAATACTACCGCTCGGTGAAAGACGAGATTGACGAGCTGTTTAAAACGCACGAAAAAGACGATACATTGAAAGAGGCGTTCCCCTGTTCGGAATGGGTGAAAATAAAAGAGCCCGACAAGGCGGAATACCTTGTGGGCGTGATTTACGAAGAAGCGGCGCCGCTTTATATCTGCTATGCCTTCCCTGCGGCGGACAAAGACGACCCGCCCGAAGATATTGCGGAAACGTGCGCGTTTGTTCCCCTTTCGCCGTTTATCGGCGCGAAGGGCTGCTTTGTAATTTTTCAGAGCACCGCCACGGGCGAATGCGTAAAACTGAAAGAGGCGTAAACATGAAAGATGCGTAAAAACGAGCGCCGCGCGGAGCGATTTTGTTCCGCGCGGCAGTTTTTATAAAAGTATTATTTTACCATTCTGCGATCTCGTTCTTATCGTTATAGTGCCAAAAATTCCCTTCAACTTCCGGCTTCGTTTCGCTATAATAATATCGCGTTGCGCTTGTTAATTTGTCGTTATCGCTATCAATAGCAAGCTTATTCCATTCTTCCGCCGCGCCGCGATAATAAACTGTTTTCATCCGCGTGCAACCATAAAACGCCGAACCGCCAATAGTCGTTATGCTATTCCCTATCGTTATGCTTGTAAGTCTGCTGCAATATCCGAACGCCGCACCACCGATAGACGTCACGCTATTGCCTATCGTTACGCTTGTAAGTCCGCTGCAATTGAAGAACGCCCCATTGTCGATAGAAGTTACGCTATCTGGTATCGTTATGTTCGCAAGTACGCTGCACCAGCTAACCGCCGAATAACCGATAAATCGGCAATTATTATCGATTTTCATCTCGGTGATACTCGTGCTTGTAGTTCCGGCTAAATAAAGATAACGATTTTCGGAATTGCCTAAATATTTTAAATTTTCTTTTACGTTATACGTAAGCTTGCTGCACATTTCGAACGCCGACTTGCCGATAGAAGTCACGCTATTCGGTATCGTTATACTTGTAAGTCCGCTACACTCACGGAACGCCGCTTCGCCGATGAAAGTAACGCCATTCGGTATTTCTATACTGGTAAGCCTACTGCTTTTATAAAACGCTTCCTTGCCGATAGAAGTTACTCCGTTAGGTATTTCTATGCTGGTAAGCCTGCCGTCTTCATAAAACGCCTGATCGCCGATATATTTACAACCGCTGTCAATTTCAAAATTTTCAAGATTTTGGCTTGCTCTCACCAAGAAAAGATACAGGTTATCTTTCGAGCCGATATATCTGAGATTGTCTTTTTCGTTAAAAACAGTTTGGCTATTCTGAAAAGCCCCGCTCTCAATATTTGTAATCTTCACGCCGTCGATTGCTTCGGGAATAACAAGCTTTGTTTTATTTTGCCCGTAGCTCGTCAATCCCGTGATTGTATTTCCGTTTTCGGAAAGCTCAAAAATCGCGTTCCATGTCGCGTAAACCGTAATATTTTTTGCAGGCATTGTTTCCGGAATGGTAACAACGTTCGCCCAAGAATTATCGCTTTCGCGCCACTCTTTAAAATCATACCCCTCCCGCTCGGGCGTTTCCGCTTCAATCGCCGAGCCGTAGTCCTGCGTAATCGTTTTATTTTCAAATCCGCCGCCCAACACAAGCGTCAGCGTATATTGATTGACTTTCCATTCGGCGGAAAGTGTAAGATTTTCCGAAATCGTTTCGGGCAGCGGTTGATCCCAGCCGTTTTGCGTGTACCCCGTGCGCGTAAATTCGGGCGCGGTAACCTTGCCGCCGTATTTCACCTTTTTTGTTTCCGTTTCATTTCCGTACCCGTTGAATGTTACCGTCAACATTTCGCGAGTATAGTACACCTTTAAAACCAGCGAGCCGTTGCCGTTAATATTGCCGCTGTCGGTTGCGGTGGATTTATGTGAAAAATGCTCGTAGGATTTAATTTGCGCCGTTGCGGTAGTATCCGTTTCGCCCTGCAAATCGACGGTTTCGTGCAAAGTATATCCGTTATCGTTTGCGTTTTCCCAATAGTACTGCACTTTATACGGCGTATCGGTATGGGCTTTCCATACTGCGCCAACCGACGTGTTTTGCGTGATCGGTTTCGAAAAATCATAATTCCATTTTTCGAACGTATACCCCGCTTTGCTCTGCGCGACGGGTTCGGCGGCAAAACTATCTTCTTCCACTCGCTGCGGTTGCACTTCCGTGCCGCCCGCTGAATTAAACGATACGGTATAAAGCGGACGGCGGCGCACCGTTACGGTGTACATTTTCACCGTTTCGCCGTCGATTGTTTCCATTATGTAGGCGGTATTATCGCCCACGGAAAGCGGAATCGTTTTCGTTGCCACCTGTTGCGCGCCGTAAATATCGAGCGCCACGATAAACTTCGACGCGCCGTTTGCCGTGATTTCTTCCAGAAACGAAAAAGTTTCCGTAGCGTTGCTCACTTTTCCGTACACGTTTGTGCCATCAACGTTAAGAGTTTTGTATTCCAGCCCTTGCCTGACTTCTTCGTTTCCGCCGCCCGTTTCCGTTTTGTTATCGCAAGAGGAAAGAGCAAACAGCCCGCAAAAAATCATTACGATTGCCGCAATCAGATTGACTAAACGCTTTTTCATTACCTTTTTCCCCTTTTATTCTTAATTAACTACATTATATCACTGTAATTCCTATTTTGCAATAATTTAAACTATTTTTTTGAGAATTTTCAAATAGAAAACAAGTCGCGCCTCTTGATTTTCAAAAATTTTTTGTCAAAAATATTCGGAAAATCCAAAAACAGGCGACGCCCCTCATCAGTCGCCGAACGGCGACAGCAGGCTGCCGAAGCTGCCTTAAACGGCAGTTCGGCAAGAAAAGCCCCCCCAAGGGGAAGCCACGAAGTGGCTGACAATTTTTGCCGAAGAAATGAAGTTTACTGAATTTCTTTCAGGCAAGGGGAAGCCTATATTAAATGTAAATTTTTAATTTTCGTCTACGTAATAGAACGTATCGTCGGAACGGCGCTTTACTTTTTTAAAATTGCCGATGGTTTCGTTCACCGTTTCCACAAAAGCGAACGTATCCGGATACTTTTTGATGATATTTTCAAAATCCACAATCTGATGCCGGCTGACAACGCAAATGATGACGTCGCGTTCCGTGTTGCTGTACACGCCCGTGCCGATCATCTTTGTGGCGCTGTGTTTGAGTTTTTCCACGATTTCCTTATCGATTTCTTCCGCGTGCCGCGTGATAATCAAAAATTTATACGCCGACTTCACGCCCTGCAGACTGCGGTTTGCCATAAACGACGAGATGAAGCTGTACAGAACGCACATGCACACGGGCTTGTAATTGCGGATTACGGCGCCCGTTTCCGGGTTGATATCGGTATACACGAAATACGAAGAAATCGCCACGACGGCGTTCAGCGCAAACAGTACCCATACGAAGTTCAGGTTAGGAACCTTTTTATTGACGAATTTGGAAATGACGTCGGTACCGCCCGTGGAGCCGTTGCGACGGAACGCCATTCCGTACGCAAAGCCGCTGATGACGCCCGAAATAAGCACGGGATAGATGGTATCGGCGCCCCTGGCATCGTAACGGAAACTGCCGAGCGCGTTGGTTTTGCTGAGCAGTAGATATACGCCCGAATAAATGACGCAGTACGCGCCCGTTTTCAGCGCGAAATCTTTTTCCACGAGAAAGTATGCCAGCATGCAAAGCGGCATATTGATAATCAGCGACATATAGGCGAGATTCATTCTTCCGCCCGTAAGATAATCGATCATCGTAGCCACGCCGTTCAAGCCGGACGGCGCGAATTTATTCTGCACTACGAACAAATCGTAATTGAGCGCCATTAAAACAGCCATTGCCGCAATGACGGCGTAATCGGCAATTTTTGCCTTGCCTGCGCGTTTTTCCATCGACATTTTTTATTTTCTCCTGCAGTATAAGCCCGTTTCCGCCGCGCGGACGGGCGGTTGATTGAATTTATTTCGCCTCTTCGTCCTGCCGGCGGCGGAAGTTGCCCGATACCCCCGCCACTTCGGTGTAGTATACGAACGTATCCGGATATTTTTTGAGTATGTTTAAAAATTCGGGTATCTGACGCAGGTTCACCACGGAAAAAATCACCGCGCTGTCGCTTTCCGTAAACATGCCCTTGCTTTCCACCACCGTGGCGCCGTGTTTTAAATTGTACAGAATTTCGCCGCGGATTTCTTCGGGGTGTTTGGTTACGATTTTAAATTCCACCGCGTTGCGCGAATCTTTCATGAACGCCGCCGCCACGCGTTCGTACACGAACATCTGCACCACCGAAAGCAGAATACTGTCCAACTGACGATACACTGCGTAGGAAATGAAAATGATGGCGTAAGAGATGACGGCGATTACCCTTTCCACGTTTAAGTACGGGCGGCTTTTCTGCACCATGCACGCCACGATGTCCACCCCGCCCGTAGACATGCCGATGCGAAGCAGCATGCCCATTCTGGCGCCCAGAATGATGCCCGAAAAGATGGCGGGAAGAAATCTGTCCGTTTCCGTATGATACTGATAAAAGCCGATTTTTCTGAGAATAATCAGAAACAGCGAATTTAAGACGGTGAACGCCAGCGTGCCGATAACGTACCGTTTTTTCAGCACAAACAGCGCGGCGATAAGAAGCGGCGCGTTGAGCATAAGCATATACCAGCCCGCGTTGAGCCCCGTGATTTTTTGCAGCATCGTGGCGACGCCGTCCATGCCCGCGGGCGCAAATTCGGCGGGGTACACGAACACGTGAAAGCCGAGGGCGGACATGATTGCCGCCAGAAGCACCGTAGCCGCGTCCAGAAAAATTCCCTTCGTTTTTTTGCCGTCCGGGCGGAACTGTTTTGCGCCCGACGATTTGTCGCCGTCCGTCCGGTTCTGTTCGCCGACGGCGTTTTTTTCGTTTTCAGCCGACATATTTTTTCACTGCTCCCGTCCGTTCTCCCGCCTTGCGGGGAGAACGCGTTTATCATTATACGACTTTTCCGTGCGAATGTCAATAGCTTTTAAATACAGCCGCGAAATTTTTCCGCCGCGAAAAGCGCCGTCGCGGTTCACGTCCGTTATTTGTAAAAAGAGAGCGGAACGGAAAAAATTCCGTTCCGCCGTGGGGGCGTTTTTATGTTTTACCGGATTTGCCGGAAATTACGCGTTCTTTCTTTTTTCCGCAATCGCGATTGCCGCCGCCGAAACGAGCGCGGCGAAAATGCCGCCGCCGACGGTAGATTTGCAACCGCCTTTTTTCTCTTCCCGCTTCGGATAATCCACGCGGAAAGCGCGCGTATACGTAACCCGTTCCACCTCTTCGTATGCGGCGATAACTTCGGCATGATCTTCGTATTTTTTCACGGCGAAAATCGTGCCGTCCTGTTCCTCCGTATCGCCTGCGTACGTGGTGGCGATCAGGCGGATTTTTCCGCCCGCTTTCAGTTCCGCCGCTTCGGCGCTCTGCCCCGCCTTGCCTTCGATTTTGCAGACAGACGCGCCGAACGCGTCGGCCACGTTATTCGTCAGCCCGAATTCGCCTGCGGACGATAAGGAAATGCAATCCTGCGCCGAACCGATTGTCCAGCAAAAGCTCATGTAGCCCCTGTCTTTCAGCGTGCTTTCGAAATACGTGTAATCGCCGAGGTTGCCCTGCGTGATATCGGCAACGGCGTTATATTTGTTGTAAAACGCGCTGTCCTCTTCGAAACTTCTCTGCGCGAAACCGGAAAGCGAAGCCACAGGCACTTCGGGAAGTACTTCGCGCATGGATTCCAGAACCGTCGAGCTGAAAGAAATCACCGTAATCTGATCCCAGAAATCGTAGGTTTCTATCAGTTTTCGCAGCTCCGTTACCAGCGCGGGCGCGGCGTTCTTGATTTCGAACACGAACACCACCGGTTTGCCCTTGAATTCCTTGAAAAAATCTTCCGCCGTGGGAATTTCGCAAGCCTCGGTTTTGTAGCCGTTCATCGTTTTGCACACTTTATAACGCCGTATTTCTTCCAGCGTCATATCGGAAATGTTCTGCGCGCCCGATTCGTAATCGGTTGTGCGGGCGATGCTAGCGTCGTGCATGATGACGATCTGATTATCCTTGGAAAGTTGCGCGTCGATTTCGATGTGCGTGGCGCCGCTTTCCACGGCGGCTTTACAGCCTTCGACGGTGTTTTCCGCTCTGGTTACGGGCAGACCGCGGTGCGCGATATTCAGAGAGTATCTCGCCACGGACGGCTGAATATACTTTCCGCCCTCGTTCAAACTGCCGCCTTTATAGGATGCGTACGCTTTGAAAATTGCGGAACAATCGTTTTTAATCAGTCCGTACGTTCCCGAAGCCACGGCGTTTTTCACGTCGAACGCGTCGGCGTCGTCGGGAAGTTCCGTCCATACCGTTTTCATGCGGCTCTGGAAATACGTTACGGTTTTTAGATCGCTCTGTTCGCAGGAAAGAATCAGCGTGGTTGCCATGGCGGCGCCCGACGTTTTTACGATTTCCTTTTTATCCGTAAGCGGTTTTGCGGAGCAATCGTAAATGCCGCGGATGCCCGGCAGGGCGCCGCGCACGTAAGAAAGCACGTCGGCGTTATCGGAAAGCACGGCGATATCCGAAATTTTGTTGCTTTCGTATGCCGAAACGAAGGCTTCCGCCACGCTCTGCGTTTTGATTTCCGCCACGGGAATCGCGGCGAGATAAATCTGCGCGAACACGTCGGCGAACGAACCGATGACGCCGCCGGAAGAAGAAAGCACGTTCATCCCGTCGTCCAGCGTTAAAATAACGTTTGCGGGGCGTTCGTCGGAAGAAAGATCGATTTCGCCGAGAGCCTCCTCGTTTTTCAGGCGAAGAATCACGGACGGCGCGCCGTACAGTTTGTATCTTTCGTCCGGTTCGGTTTTAACGAACGACGACGAATCCGCCACCGCGGAAAACGCGGACGAAGCGAGAGGCGCCGCGGCGCCGAAGCACGCCGCGCCGAGGACTACGGAAGCAAGCAGACAATTCAGCGATGTTTTCATTTTTCTCCCTCTGTTTTTGTTTTTTCCGGCGGCGCCGTTTACGGTTCGTCGATGATTTTCATTCTTTCCATCGGCGCGAAGTTCGGCTGATGCAAAACGATATGCGACTTCCCCTGCAAATCGGTGAATCGCATGCAATGCCCGCCGTCTTTTTCGAAAATTTTTCTTTTTGCGACGTAATCGCCGCGGACTCCGTTTTTACTGACGCTTTCGAACACGGAATAGCCCGTTTTCGTATACGTGGACCACAGCAGCGAAATATTGCCGTCCTTTTCGTACAGGTACGGTCCTTCCGCCACGTAGCCCGTGGTTTTGCCCTCTTCGCCGATTTGCACG
>OMGY01000350.1_pt1 | contig 55538 bp, 51 predicted proteins | sample 1674461 | NCBI WGS metagenome assembly OMGY01 (sample SAMN05578579, study PRJEB25193) | human gut metagenome | biome: Human Microbiome; feature: human-associated habitat; material: feces | host: Homo sapiens | place: USA:Birmingham | reverse complement strand
TCTCCGGCACAACCGGATTGATAGCGGTCAAATCCCGGCTTCTGCTGCATGAGCAGTTCAAACGCCCGCTGCTTGCCCTCTGTGAAATACATTCCGGCTGCGCCTCCTTTCCTGCGAGCATAAAAAAACGCCACAACTTATTTCAAGCTGTGGCGTGGTATGCAGAAAGGGACGCTATCTCTCGATAACGTCCCTTTTGCTTGGTTATTCACTTGTAACCTGTTTGCCCGCTGTCCATAAACGCGATGATTTAAGGGCTTTTGCTTGTTTTCTTATCTCACCGCGCTTAATACCGGGGATTTTTTTAATCACGTGTGCTTACAATATGATAATAAATTTTGGCTGTGAGAGAATAAATAACAGCATAAATAATTGTAAAAGCAACAAAGCATACGATAGTACAAATAATATACAGACGGGTATTCGTAAGGTTAAGCATCATTAAAATTTGCTTTACAATAGGAAATGCGAATGCAACGTGAATACCTGCCATAATAAGCGGCATAAAGAAAACTGTCATAATTTGTGAATGAATGGAGCGTTTTACTTCTGCATGGCTCATACCTACATTCTGCATTATCCTGAACCGTTCTTTGTCTTCGTACCCTTCGGAAATCTGTTTGTAATAAATTATCAGAATAGTAGCCATTGTAAATATTGATCCAAGAAAAATTCCAAGGAAAAACATTCCTCCGTATAGACCTTTTATGCCTTCTCTTTGAATTTGTCCGCATTCCGAATCGCCTATAAAATTACTTTCCTTAAGAAGCTTTTTTATATCGTTATATAAGGATTTTTTTGAATCTTCACTGCCGTTAATATCAAAACCGTATAAATATTTAAATGCCGGTTCTTCTTTAAGATCTTGTTCTTCTTTAGGATCTTCTTTAAAATTTTCATTCAGATAATTATTTATTTTGTCAAGAACGCTTCTGTCCTTTACTACGATTTGAATACTTTCGGTAAGGTTATTTGAGAAAAATCGGCCGTTGTTAATAGACTGTTTGATATTTTTCTTGACATTATACTTTGTATCAAATAGTTGAATAGTAGAATATTCATATTCATTTCGTCTGGAATAAATGAGAACTTCATTTTCATTCAGAGTTTCGTTTTCTGAATTAATACTGTTGTAATCATCAAGAGAGATCATAAAAACAGTATTTATTTTGTCTAAATCAGACATATTCATTTTATTGGTATTTTCCGGATAATAAAACTGATTTTTATTTTTTAATACGGAAAAATCAATATAACTATATTCGATTTCATTTTTTACATCCGATTTGCTGTCATTTAAAAATTGTTTTACATTCTTTATTGTTTCAATATTCTTTTCATTATCTATATCTTCAGAATATATCGTTATGTCATTTGGATATCTTGTTTTCACTAAATCATTCATACCGACAACCAGAGAGCTTGTGGAAGAGATCATAATGAGTACCATTGTAGAAAGTATACAGATATTTGCAAGTCCGACAGCGTTCTGCTTCATACGGTATATCATACCTGAAACGGCTGTAAAATGTTTTGTTTTATAATAATACCGTTTATTTTTGCGGAGTGATTTAAGAAAAGCGATACTGCCTGCTATAAAAATGAGATAGGTTCCTGCAATTACCAATATTACCGCAATTAAGAACGAACTTAACGACTCAACCGGATTTTTACTGGTAACTGAAATATAATATCCGACAGCCAGACATATAACTCCGAGTATTGCCATAAACCATTTTGTTTTGGGTTCTTTTTCTCCGACATTTCCGCCGTTTAAAAGTTCAATAGGTTTTGACAGATGAATCTGACGAAGTGAATTCAGATAGATACAGAAAAAAATTATGCCGAAAAGAATTACTGTATGGATCAATGCTTCTTTTGAAATGTAGAAACCAGGGGAGTGTTCGGCTCCGAGCATTTTAGTCAGGATCAAAAACATTGCTTTGTCGAGAACCATGCCGATAATAATACCCAATAACATAGTAATAAACGCAATATAAATATTTTCAAGTAAAAGCACTTTTGAAATGTGCCGTTTTTCCATACCCAGAATATTTAAAACTCCGAATTCCTTTTTACGGCGTTTCATAAGAAAGCTGTTAGTATAAAAAAGAAAAATGAATGCAAAAATTGCTGTAACATACGTGCCGTAGCCAAGAGTTATAAGGATAGTTTCACCGCCGTAAAGCTTTTTAATGCTTTCGTTATTTGAAAGGGAATTAATTATGTAAAACATTGCCGCAGTTATAATACAGGTTATGATATACGGGATATATGTTCTTGAATTCTTTTTTATGTTGCTTGCCGCAAGCTTTGTGTAAAACCCTTTACGCATTATTATCACCGCCTGTAGCAAGAAGAGTCAGCGTGTCTGATATTTTCTGATACATTTCTTCATTGGAACTGTTTCCTCTGTAGATCTGATGGAATACTTCGCCGTCTTTTATAAATAGTACTCTTCCGGCATGACTTGCCGCTTTTGTGGAATGTGTTACCATCAGAATAGTCTGACCGTCTTTGTTAATATCACTGAAAATTTTAAGAACACTGTCTGATGAACGGGAATCCAGTGCTCCTGTAGGTTCGTCAGCCAGAATCAGCTTTGGATTTGTAATAATTGCTCTGGCTATTGCAGCTCTTTGTTTCTGTCCGCCCGATACCTCATAAGGATATTTTAATAAAATTTCTTCAATACCCAGCTTTGGCGCTATAGGGCGCAGACGGCTGATCATATCCCTGTAATTTTTACCGGAGAGAACCAGCGGAAGGAAAATATTGTCCTGAAGAGTAAAAGTATCCAATAGATTGAAATCCTGAAAAACGAATCCCAGATTATCACGCCTAAAAGTTGAGATCTCTTTTTCTTTGATTTTTGAAAGCGGCTTTCCTTCAAGGAAAACATCACCCTTTGTAGGTTTGTCTAACGCTGCTAATATATTAAGCAGCGTGGACTTTCCTGAACCTGATTCGCCCATGATCGCCACATATTCGCCTTGTTCCACAGAAAATGATACATCCGTAAGCGCATGCACCTGATTGCTGCCGAAACGTGCAGTATAAATTTTTTCAAGGCTTTGTATTTCTAATATTGCCATTTTGAAAACCTCCTTAAATTTCTGTATTTAGTATAACAGAAAAAATAAAAGTTCAAAATTGATTTGTGTGACATTACGGCAGTTTTATGTGACATTTTTGTAAGGTTATTCTATTTTCAGTTTATCCGAGTGAAGATCAATATAAAAAATACTGCCTTTTCCTATAGTAGATTCAGCGCTTATTCTGATGGAAAGCTTGTCCGCCGCCTTTTTGCTGAGATATAACCCCAATCCTGTGGATTTTTTATTCGCTCTGCCGTTATAGCCGGTAAAATTTTTCTCAAATATTCTTGGAAGGTCTTCTTGAGCAATTCCTATTCCGGTATCACTGATTTGCAGAATCTCATCTTTTACTTTAATAGTAATTTTTCCGGATTCAGTATATTTTACAGCGTTTGAAAGAATTTGTTCTATGATAAAAGACAGCCATTTTTCATCTGTCAATACAAATATATCAGTCGGTTCATATTGAAGCTTAATTCTTTTGGAGATAAACTGAGAAGCAAATTTTCGAATAGTATTTCTTATTATTTTATCTAAATTATACTGTTTAAAAACAAAATCTGAAGAACTGCTGTCTAGTCTGAAATAACAAAGTATCATATCTATATATTGTTCTATCCGGAATAATTCGGAAGACAGCTGACGATATTCGTCCGTATCCTTACTCTGTAGAATTATAGACATTACAGAAACGGGAGTTTTTATCTGGTGTACCCAGGTTGTATAGTAGTCAATACTTTCACTGCGTTCATTTGTATATTTTGTTACATTTGCAAGATTTATGTTTCTAAGCTTTTCTATCATTTCCAGATAATCGGATTCTGCAAGAGTTTTAGGTTCGGGTAAATTTTCAGTCATGATTAAAATGTTACTTAAAATCATATGTCGTTTTTTATGTTGTTTGCAGAAATTATAAAAGTGAAATATAATTAATACAGACGAAATAAATAAACAAAGTATTGCCGCATAGAGAACGGCTTCGGTTTCCAGGTTATACAATGAAAAAATCCCCGCAAAGATCAGTGTAAATATTATAAATACTATTGCAGTATATTTATACTGACAAATATATTTCCATATTAGAATGTGTAGTTTCATATTGCACCTCACAATTCAATTATATAACCGTATCCGATTTTGGTTTTAATAAAGTCAGTCAGACCCGCACTTTCCAACTTGCGGCGAAGTCTGGTAACATTAACAGTAAGAGTATTTTCCTCAACATAGCAGTCTATCTGCCACAGCTTTGTCATAAGAGTATCGCGGCTTACAACTTTTCCTTTATTTTCAAGGAGCGTCTGTAAAATACGAAATTCGTTTTTAGTCAGCTCAATTTTGCTGTCCTGATATAATAATGTGGTATCGTTTAAATTGAGTATTGCTCCTTTGTGCTCTAAAACGGGGGTCTTATCTGTCATGTTGTAGGTACGGCGTAAAATTGCCTGAATTTTTGCAATCATCACGCTTGGTTCAACAGGCTTTGCAATAAAATCATCACCGCCCATATTCATTGCCATAACAATGTTCATATTGTCTGAAGCAGATGAAACAAATACTATTGGTATATTTGAGATCTTTCTCAGTTCAGTACACCAATGATATCCGTTGAAAAAAGGCAGCATAATATCAAGAAGAACAAGGTGAGGATCAAATTCCGTGAATTCAGGTATTATATTCTGAAAATTGCGTATGCATTTTACATCATAATTCCATGATTCTATGTGCTTTTTCATAATTTCAGAAAGAGCACTGTCGTCTTCTATAATCAAAATTTTATACATTTTAAAAACCTCTTTTTAAAATAATTCTACTTAAAAAATTATATCATTTTTTATATCAGCGTCAATGTTGATATTTGACATATAACCGTAGGTTATTATCATGTTGACGAATTTCTGATTTATTAAATATCTTGTAATTTTCTGATATAAATGTTATAATAAGTATAAAAGTATATTAGGATAGGTGAATCTATGAAAAGATGGATTGTTAGGAAACCGGAAAAAGAATATTCTGAACGAATTGTTAAGGAAAGCGGAGTAACTGGCCTTTGCGGAGACGTTCTTGCTTCAAGAGGATTTAAGAATGCAGCGGAGGCAGCAGAATATTTAAATACAGATAAGCTTTCAGATCCGTTTATTCTCAAGGATATGACAGAAGCTTCAGAAATAATTAACAGAGCTGTTGAAGATTTTGACAGTATATGTATATACGGTGATTATGACTGCGACGGCATAACGTCTACAGTGATGCTGTTTTCATACTTGGAATGTATGGGCGCAAACGTAACCTACTACATACCGGAACGTTCAGAGGGATACGGTTTGAACAGTGACGCAGTAAAAAAACTTGCTGAACAGGGAGTAGATCTGATCATCACTGTAGACAACGGAATTTCTGCTATAGATGAAGCAGAATTGATATATAAGCTGGGAATGAAACTTATTGTTACCGATCACCATCAGCCTGGCGAAAAGCTACCAAGAGCTGAAGCTGTTGTAAATCCTCATAGAAAAGACTGTGATTCACCTTTTAAGTTTTTGTGCGGAGCAGGAGTTGTGCTGAAACTTATTGCAGCATTGGAAAATGGGGATTTTGAAGCCGCTATGAACGAGTACGGAGAGCTTGCGGCAATAGGAACAGTTGCCGATATTGTTTCTTTGAGCGGAGAGAATCGTTTTATCGTAAGCCGAGGACTTCAGCTTTTAGTTAATTCCGAAAGATGCGGAATTAATGCTCTTATTAAAAAAAGCGGACTGAAATCACCAATTACGTCAACATCTCTTGCTTTTGGAATTGCTCCCAGAATAAATGCGTCAGGAAGATTTGGTTCGCCGTCCCTTGCGGCAAAGCTTCTGCTTACCGATAACGAACAAGAAGCGGAAATGCTTGCAAATGAACTGGATAGACTAAATAGTGAACGTAAAAAAGCAGAAAATGAAATTATTGATTCGATAAATGAAAAAATAAACAGCATACCGGAAATATTATATAACAGAGTTTTAGTTTTAAGCGGAGAAAACTGGAGTCACGGAGTTATTGGAATCGTTGCCTCAAGAATGGTGGAAAGATTTGATAAACCTTGTTTTATGATAACCATAGAAGGGGAGATTTCAAGAGGTTCCGCACGTTCATTCGGTGATTTTTCGATTTTCAAAGCTCTGGACTATTGTTCGGATCTCCTTATAAAATACGGCGGACATCTTGGCGCAGGAGGATTTTCTATTGAAACCTCTAAGATAGAAGATTTTAATAAGCGTATTCAGGAGTTTGCTGAAATTAATTTCAGAATGATGCCGGTTCCGGATATTACTGCCGATAAGCTTATACTTCCCGATGAAATAAATGTAAATAATATTGAAGGACTTCAGATACTTGAACCTTTTGGTGAGGGAAACCGTCAGCCTGTATTTGCATTGTGCGGTGCAGTGATTGAAGATATTGTGCCGCTTTCAAAGGGTATACATACTAAGCTCAAGCTTCGTTACGGGGGCTCTTTCATGGACGCACTTATTTTTCGATATTCTCCTGAAGATATTTTTCTGAAAAAGGGTGACAGAGCTGATTTTATGGTGACGCTTGAAGCACAGGTGTATGCCGGAAGAAAATCCATATGCATAATAGTAAAAGATTTCCGGAAAAATGGTATTGAACAGAAAAAATATTTTGCAGCTAAAGAAACTTATGAAAAATATAAAAGAAATGAAGATCTGCCGGTTACATATTATAATCGCATATGCCCAGAAAGAGGAGAGCTTGTATCTGTCTATAAAACTATTGCAGGCGGAAGATTCAGTATGGATACTCTGTATATGTCTGCAATGTCGCAGGATATGAATTACTGTAAACTGCGGCTTTGCGTTGATATTTTCAGTGAACTCGGACTTGTTAATGCCGATATGTTTTCCCAGGAAATCAATGTGGTGAAAAATGCTCCTAAGGCAAATCTGGATAACTCTGAAATTTTACAGGATCTTAGAAATAAAATTAATAATAAACTTACAGTCTGATCTTTTTATAAGAAAGGAGTTGCTACTATGAAAGAAGAATATACAATAGATCTGCTTATTCAAAAAATATTGACTGATGATAAGCAATATGATCTCAGCAAAATAATTACGGCATATGAATTTGCGGCAAAAGCTCATGAAGGACAGTTTCGTTCGTCGGGGCAGCCATATATAATTCATCCTCTTGCCGTTGCATATATACTTTTAGAATTGGGAATGGATACCGATACGATTTGTGCTGCAATGCTGCATGACGTTGTTGAAGATACGCCTGTCACTCTTGATGAAGTAAAAAAACGATTCGGTCAGGATGTTGCTATGCTGGTTGACGGTGTTACAAAATTAAATCAAGTTCCTATATTTAATAAGGAGGAACAGCAGGCGGAAAATGTAAGAAAAATGCTTCTTGCCATGTCTCAGGATATAAGAGTTATTATTATTAAGCTGGCTGACAGACTTCATAATATGCGTACATTGAAATTTCGTCCAAGTGTTAAACAACGCAATACGGCTCATGAAACTATGAATATTTACGCTCCTATTGCTCATCGTCTCGGAATGAGAGGAATTAAAGAAGAGCTTGAAGATCTGGCTTTTCATTACCTTGATCCCTTTGCTTATTCTGAAATTGAACATATTCTGGAAATAAAAAAGAGCGAACGTGAAGCCTTTATAACCTCTATAAAGGATACAATAGCTTATCGATTCAGAGATCAGGAATTTATAAAACCGCCTCAAATTGACGGGCGTGTAAAGAGCATTTACAGCATTTATAAGAAAATGTTTGTTCATCATAAATCAATTGAAGAAATTTATGATAAATATGCTGTAAGAATTATTGTTTCAACAGTAGGGGAATGCTATAATGTTTTGGGTTTGGTTCATGATATGTTCAGACCTATTCCAAACAGATTTAAGGACTATATTTCTACTCCTAAAGCTAATATGTATCAGTCGCTTCATACTACTGTTCTGGGTAAGGAGGGCATACCTTTTGAAATTCAGATAAGAACATGGGATATGCATGCTACGGCTGAATACGGTATCGCTGCACACTGGAAATATAAAGAAGGTATTCAGCGTACTGATAAGATGGATCAGCGTCTGGCATGGGTGCGTCAGGTAATTGAAGCACAGCAGACTTCTGATGATGTTGAAGAAATAGTGCGTATTATTAAGACAGACCTTGCACCGGAAGATATAGTAGTTATGACTCCTAAGGGGGATTCCATTTCATTGCCCGTAGATTCTACAGTTATTGACTATGCTTACAGGATTCATACTCAGATAGGACACAAGACGATCGGTGCAAAAATTGACGGTAAGCTCGTACCTCTTGACTATAAGCTTCATACCGGAGAAATATGTGAGATTATAACCAGCAATGAACCGAATAAAGGTCCGAACAGAGCTTGGTTAAATATTGCAAAGACTAATGAAGCAAAATCAAAAATTCGTTCATGGTTTAAAAAGGAATGCAGGGAAGAAAATATTATTACAGGGAAAACTGAATTGGAAAAGGAATTCAGGCATTTCAGAATACGAGTTCCTGAGGAAGAGCTTGGAGAATTTCTGGGTGACGATTTAAAACGTCATAATTGCAGCACATTAGATGATTTTTACGCTTCAATTGGTTACGGCGGCGTTATGCTTTCTAAAATTATGCCGAGGCTGAAAGATAAGTATATTAAGTTATATCAGACGGATGATGAACCGGAAACCGCTGTGATAAAACCGGTTCACAAACCCAGCAGCGGTATTATTCTGGACAAAATAGATGATTGTACGGTGAAATTCGCTCAATGCTGCAATCCTCTTCCGGGTGATGAAATTGTGGGATTTATTACAAGAGGACACGGTATATCAGTTCATACTGTAAACTGTACAAATTATCTTTCTGCTGTTAAGAGGAATAATCCTGAAGAACTTGCAAGATGGATGGACGTTCAGTGGACTGATAGTGAACAGACAAGTCTTCAGACCAGTATTGAAGTTACTGCTCTGGACAGAGTCGGTTTGGTTTATGATATTACGGCGATTCTAACAGAGGCAAGGATTCCTATTGTTCATTCTTCTTCAAGAAATTTAAAAAACGGAAATGCTCTTTTTGAAGCGACTATTACTATAGCAAGTACCGAACAGCTTAATAACTTGTTTGAAAAGCTAAGACGTGTTAAAAATGTTGTATCTGTTGAAAGAGCAAAGATATAGATAGGAGAAACTTATGAAAATTTATCGTATTCCGGTAGGGGAGCTTTTAGCTAACTGTTATATTATTGAGACAGAAAATAAAAATGCTGTTGCTATAGATCCGGGAAGTGACTTTCAGAGAATAAAAAATCTTCTTGACGAACATGAACTTACTTTAAAGAAAATTCTGCTTACTCATGGACACTATGATCATATTGGTGCAGCTCATGAAATTTCTGCTGCTTACAGCGCTGAAGTTTACATTCATGAAGAAGATGCGCCTATGCTTGCAAGTCGTACAAAAAGTCTGGCTGACGCAATAGGTGCGGGTCAATTCAATGAAATTACAAAATTTACAACAGTAACAAACGGTGATGTTATTATCCTTGATGAGCTTTCATTTGAGGTCATTCATACTCCGGGTCATACAAGGGGAGGAGTCTGTTATAAATGCGGTAATGCGCTTTTTACAGGTGACACACTTTTTAAACTATCAATGGGAAGAACGGATTTTCCGGGCGGAAATATGGGAGAAATGTTTAAGTCACTTCAGAAAATTGCAAAATTGGAAGGAGATTATGATATTTATCCCGGGCATAATGAAACCAGTACTCTTGCATATGAGAGAAAAAATAATCCATATTTAAAAGGAAATCCTTATGAAGATTTTATTTAAAGGTCACGATTTTAAATATGAAACGGAAGCAACGGTAAAGCTTTTTGTTCCATCCAGATTTACCTTTCATTATGACATTTCAGATGCTGACGGTGATATTGTAATGTCTCAATTGAAAGAATGCCGACAATTTACCTATCTTTTTGCTTATTGCCGTATTAACGGTATGAAAGCTAGAAAAGCATATAAAATTTCTAATGAAAGTTCCGATATAAATAATTGTGAGCATGAAATTTGCAGGCTTATTTACCTATGTTTGCAAAAGCTTACGGGGATTACGCCTCCATGGGGGCTTATGACCGGAATAAGACCTGTAAAAAAAATGTCCGCTTTAATTGAAAACGGAATGAGCAAGGGACAGGCATTTAAAGCTTTAAAGAATAAGTATATGGTTTCGGACAGACGTCTTGAGCTTGCTTATATGACTGCTGTAAATCAGATGCCGCTTTTAAAGCAAATAGATTCTGATACGGTAAGCCTTTATGTTTCTATACCTTTTTGTCCTTCCAGGTGCAGTTACTGTTCATTTGTTTCACATTCTATTGAAAGCGCCAGAAAACTAATACCTGATTACATAAGATTTCTCTGCTGTGAAATTGAAATACTGGGAAAGATTATCAGAGACTTAAATCTTAAAATTGATACTGTATATTTCGGAGGCGGTACTCCAACGTCCGTTGAAGCATCGCAGCTTGATATTATTATGAAAACTCTTTCTGAAAACATTGACGTTTCAAAAGTTAGAGAATATAATGTTGAGGCAGGACGTGCAGACACGATAACAATTGACAAACTGAAAGTAATTAAGGAAAACGGTGCGACAAGAATATCAGTAAATCCTCAAACCTTGAATGATGAGGTTTTAAAAATTATCGGACGCCGTCATACTGCTGAGGACACTATAAATGCTTTTTATTCTGCACGATCCTTAGGATTTGACAATATTAATATGGATTTGATTGCCGGTCTTCCCGGCGATTCTTTTGAAAGCTTCTGCAATACTCTTGATAAAGTAACGGAACTTGATCCCGAAAGCATTACAGTACATACCCTTACAATAAAACGTTCAGCAAAGTTATATGAGGAGAATATAAGTACATTTAAAAATAATCCGGCGTATGATATGGTAAACAGGAGTATAGATATTCTTCCGAAAAAAGGATATATGCCGTACTATCTCTACCGTCAGAAAAATACTCTTGAAAACTTAGAAAATATCGGATTCGCTAAGGAAGGCAAAGAGAGTCTTTATAATATATTTATAATGGATGAAACTCAGATCATTCTGGGTGCCGGTTGTGCAGCGTCAACCAAACTGATTGAGTCTGACGGTAAAATAACAAGGATTCACAACTATAAGTTTCCTTTTGAATATATAAACAGATTTGATGAGCTTATGAAGAAAAAGGAACTTATATACAAGATTATTAAACCATTGGAGAAAAATTGATTTATGGATAAAAATCAGATCGTAACACTTGAAATTACCGATATTACATCGGAGGGAAACGGAGTAGGCAGAGCAGACGGAATGGCAGTATTTATTCCGGAAACGGCTGTCGGTGATATTATAGAAGCCAGAATAGTAAAGGTTTTAAAAAATTATGCCTATGGAAAAGTGGAAAAAATAGTAAAACCGTCTGCTGACAGAATAGAAGTTGATTGTAAATATTTTCCTAAATGCGGAGGGTGTTCATTACGTCACATAAGTTATGACAGCGAGCTTAAAATTAAGGAAAAGTTTGTATATGACGCTTTTACAAGAATTGGTAATATTAATACTGAATTTTTACCTATTTTGGGATGTGATTTACCTGATAAATACAGGAATAAAGCACAGTATCCTGTAGGAACAGTAAATAATAAGCCGGTGTATGGTTTTTATGCTAAGAGAAGTCACCGTATTATATCCGGCAGTGAGTGCAAACTTCTTCCTGATATATTTGACCATATTGCCAGTGATGTTATAGAATTTGCTTTACAGAATAACATAAAAGGGTATGATGAAAATACAGGGAGAGGATTACTTCGTCATATTTTTATCAGACAAGGATTTCATTCAAAAGAAATAATGGTATGCTTTGTTGTTACTAAAGCATCAGCTATTAAATTTACAAGATTATGTGAAGTTCTTACAGAAAAATATCAGGACATAAAAAGTATAGTAATGAATATTAATCCTGAAAATACGAATGTGATTTTAGGTAAAAAAACTGTCACCTTATGGGGGAAAAACGAAATTCAGGATATAATGTGCGGTAATAAAATATATATTTCACCAGAAGCCTTTTATCAGGTGAATACTAATCAGGCAGAAAAATTGTATGCTGTTGCTGCAAATCTTGCCGACTTTAAAGGAAATGAAATTCTACTGGATCTTTATTGTGGGACCGGTACTATTGGTCTTTCAATGGCATCAAAAGTCAAAAAGCTTATCGGAGTGGAGATTATACCTCAGGCTGTTAAAAATGCCATGGAAAATGCACGCAGCAGTAATATTTTTAATGCGGAATTTATTTGTTCGGATGCCGGCAAAGCGGCAGCAAAGCTTAAAGAATCCGGTATAATACCTGATATTATAATACTTGATCCACCTAGAAAGGGTTGTGATAATCTGACTCTGGATTCAGTATTGCAGATGAATCCGAAAAAAATTATTATGGTTTCTTGTAATCCGGCTACTGCCGCAAGAGATTGTTCATATCTTTGTCAAAATGGATATATCGCCGAAAAAATCCAGTCGGTTGATATGTTCCCTAGGACGATACATGTGGAAACGGTATGTTTATTGTCCAAACTTCATGCAAACCAACATATCGAGGTGGAGCTTCAGATGGATGAGCTTGATTTGACGGCTGCGGAGAGCAAAGCCACCTATGAAGAAATCAAGGAATATGTTTTGAAGCAAAGCGGATTGAAAGTCAGCAACTTGTATATTGCACAGGTAAAGCAGAAATGCGGAATTATTGAGAGGGAAAACTATAACCTGCCGAAATCGGAAAACTCCAGACAGCCGAAATGCCCGCCAGAGAAAGAAGCCGCTATAAGGGAGGCATTGGAACATTTTCGGATGATTTGATTTTGCATATTTGAGCCGTCTATCATTTCTCTATATAATGAAAGAAAAAAGGACGGTGGCGATTATGAGGGAAAAGAAAACTCATTTGTATTTTGATAGCGAGGAAAGAAAGTTATTGCTACATAGCCTTGTGGAATTGAAAAATCAGCTTATTCAACAGGGCAGATATACCGACCCCGTTGACGAACTCATTTTCAAGGTTGTCAACGCTCCTGTTAAGAGAATGAAAATTGAATATGTCTAAGGCACATCACCACGAAGCCGCTTATTCTTATTGATTTTTAAGAGTAAGCGGCTTTTTTGCGTTCTTTGGTACAGTTACATAGCCGCCTTGACAAAGCGGCTAAATCTATGCGAAAGGAGGACGCATTCTATGTCAAATTGCAAAGTAATCGCTCTGACTAATCAGAAAGGCGGTGTCGGCAAGACCACTACGGCGGTCAATCTGGGGGTAAGTCTGGCACAGCAGGGCAAGAAAGTTTTGCTCATTGATGCAGACGCACAGGCAAATCTAACTATGTCGCTCGGCTACAACAGACCAGACGATTTACCCGTCACGCTCTCCACCATCATGCAGGATATCATTGATGATAAATCCGTCGATGTTTCCCAAAGCATTCTGCACCACGGCGAGGGCGTTGACCTGTTACCGTCCAACATTGAGCTGTCGGGCTTGGAAGTAAGGCTGATTAACGCCATAAGCCGTGAAAGTGTGCTGAAAACCTGCGTGAACGAGGTCAAGAAAAACTATGACTATTGTTTGATAGACTGTATGCCGAGCCTTGGAATGCTCACCATCAACGCACTTGCGGCGGCTGACAGCGTGGTTATCCCTACGCAGCCCCACTATCTTTCTGCCAAAGGCTTAGAGCTGTTGCTTCGCTCCGTGTCGAAAGTCAGACGGCAAATCAATCCCCCTTTGCGGATTGACGGCATCCTTATGACGATGGTAATGCCCCGCACGAACATCTCAAAGGAAATCACCGCCACGGTGAGAAGTGCCTACGGACAGAGGATTAAGGTGTTTGATACTCAGATACCTCATTCCATCCGTGCGGTAGAAGCCACCGCAGAGGGAAAGAGCATTTTTGCCTATGACAAAGGCGGCAAGGTAGCCGCAGCTTATGAGCAGTTCGGAAAGGAGGTGGCAGAGCTTGGCGGGAAACAAAAGAACAGAAATCAAGCTGACCGCATACGATGACCTGTTTGAAACAGACCAGAGCCGTGAGGAAGCAAAGTTAAGCAAGATACGGGATATTCCAATTTCCCAGATTGACGAGTTCCCAGACCACCCATTCAAGGTTTTAATGGACGAGGATATGGAACAACTTGTCGATAGTATCAAGCGAAGCGGCGTAATGACCCCTGCTACTGTCCGTCTGAAAGAGGACGGGCGGTATGAGCTTATCAGCGGTCACAGGCGTAAAAAGGCTTGCGAGCTTGCGGGACTTGAAACGCTGAAATGCGAGGTCAAGGAGCTGACCCGTGACGAAGCGATTATTGTCATGGTAGAAAGCAATCTCCAAAGAACGACCATTCTGCCAAGCGAGAAAGCCTTTGCGTACAAGATGCGGCTTGAAGCAATGAACAGGCAAGGTCAGAGAAGTGATTTAACTTCGTCGCCAGTGGCGACGAAGTTGCAAAGTGGACGCTCGGATGTAGAATTGGGCGAGCTTGTTGGGGAAAGCAAAGACCAGATACGGCGTTATATCCGCTTAACCGAGCTTGTACCCGAAATCCTGCAAATGGTTGACGACAGGCAGATTGCTTTCCGCCCTGCGGTGGAAATCTCTTATCTGACCGAGGAACAGCAATACACCCTGCTTGAAGCCATGAGCTACAACGATGCTACCCCGTCATTGGCACAGGCTATCAAGATGAAAAAGTTTAACCAAGACGGGAAGCTCACAAACGAGGTTATCCAGAGCATCATGGAGGAAGAAAAGCCAAACCAGAAAGAAAAGCCTGCTTTCCGTGATGAACGGATAACCAAGCTCATACCAAAGTCTGTACCCAGAGGGCAGGAAGCCGATTTTGTGGTAAAGGCGTTGGAGTTCTACAACCGCCATTTGCAGCGGAACAAGGCTCACGAAAGGTAAGCCACACACCGAGGGCGAAGTCTGTCCGTTGGAGGATAGCCATATTTTTTTCGGCTTCCCCCTCTCCACACCTCACCCCCTTGATACTGCCAGTAACTAACCGAAAAAAGAAAGTATTTAAGCTGTCCATGAGGGCAGCTTTTTTTCGGTCAGAAAAGCAAAATTTTTAACAACCTAACAGGAGGTATCTATGAAGTTTTCAAAATTATTCAAAAAGGCTGCGGCTCTTTTTATGGCTGCGGTCACGGCGTTGTCGGTCATCCCTGCAACCACGGCGTTTGCCGCAGGCGACATCGGCACGATTAGTTTTTCACACACCTACGACAGCGGCGGAAACGCCATGAGGTACAATTCGAGTGCTGTGATTGACGGATATACCGCAGGCGGCACAGGCAATTACAAGTACCGAATGTCCGTGGACGGGGAAACAGCGTTCTGCATTCAGCCTGGCGTACCGCTGAAAACGGGAAACACCTTGAAAAAGGCATCTTCCGACACATGGAACGCCTTATCCGCCAACCAGAAAAAGGCTGTCGGGCTTGCCCTGCTCTACGGATATCAGGGCAACCGTAACAATCTTACGGGAAGCGATGATGAAAAGTGGGTTGCCACCCAGACCCTTGTATGGGAGTTTGTCACGGGATGCCGTGAAGCTACAGGCTCATACCGCCAGACAAGCACGACAATTTACAGCCTGCATTTTGGCTCTAACTATGCCAACAGCGGGGCGAGGGCGGCTTACGACCAGATTGTTTCGCTTATGGCAAACCATAACACCATACCGAGCTTTCTGTCGGGCGGTAAAAATGACATCACGAAGGAGCTTGCCTATAAGGACGGGAAATACAGCATCACGCTGACCGATAAAAACGGCGTATTGTCGGATTATTCCTTTACAAGCTCCGATGCCAATGTATCCGTATCAAAGGACGGAAACAAGCTGACTATCAGCTCCAAAAAGGCAATAAGCGGCTCTGTCCGTATCACAGCAACCAGAAACGGCGTTCCGACGGTCAGCGACAGTGCAAGGCTCATCGCTTATGGCGATCCGAACTTGCAGGACTTGGTGACAGGCGTGGAAAATGCCGACAGCGTAAAGGCGTATATCAATGTGGAAACGCCCACAGGTACGATTGCCCTCAAAAAGACTTCCGAGGACGGCGTTGTGGCAGGCATCTCTTTCCACATCAAAGGCGACGGCTTTGACAAGACGGTAAAGACCGATGCCAACGGCAGCCTCACCGTGGAGGGCTTGTTCCCTGCGACCTATACCATCACGGAGCAGCCCATTGACCGTTATGAGCCGCAGCAGACCCAGACGGTTACGCTCATCGGCGGCAAGACAACCACGGTCAATTTCAATAACACCTTGAAGCGTGGCAGTCTGGAGGTGGTAAAGACTTCTGAGGACAATCTGGTGGAGGGCGTGAAGTTCCACCTTTACGGCACTTCGCTCAGCGGTCTGCCCGTGGATGAATATGCCGTGACCGACAAGAACGGGCTGGCTAAATTTGAGAATGTCCTTATCAGCGGCAATACCCCGTATGTGCTTGAGGAAGTGGATACCGCTGTCCGCTATGTCGTTCCCGAAAGCCAGACCGCCCCGATTGAGTGGAAAAAGGTTACAAAACGCAGCTTTAATAACATTCTCAAGAAATTCAATGCGACTGTCACAAAGACCGATGTGGAAACAGGAAATCCGCAGGGCGACGCCACTTTGGCAGGTGCGGTTTACGGCATCTATAAGGGCGAGGAACTGATTGACACCTATACCACGGACGAAAATGGGCAGTTTACAACAAAATATTATATCTGCGGTGACGATTGGAGCGTCCGTGAAATCAGCCCGTCCGAGGGATATTTGCTTGACAGCACTATCCACCATGTGGGGGCAGAGCCAGAGCTTTATACTATCGAGTACAACTCCGCTGAAAATGATGTGAATGAGCAGGTCATCAAGGGCAATATCGCCATCATCAAGCATACCGACAATGGCGAAACCCAGATTGAAACACCCGAAGAAGGTGCAGTTTTTGAAGTGTATCTCAAATCCGCAGGCAGCTATGGAAATGCAAAGGAAACCGAGCGTGACATTCTCACCTGCGATGAGAACGGCTTTGCACAGACAAAGGATATGCCTTACGGCATCTATACCGTAAAGCAGACCTCTGGATGGGAGGGACGGGAGCTGATGAAGCCTTTTGATGTGTTCATCAACAAGGACGGTCAGACCTACCGCTATTTAATCAACAACGCAAACTTTGAGAGCTATATCAAAATCGTGAAGAAAGATGCGGAAACAGGCAACACCATCCCGTATGCGGGGGCAGGCTTCCAGATTTACGACCCAAGCGGAAACCTTTTGTCAATGACTTTCACCTACCCCGAAGTAACGACCATCGACACCTTTTACACCACGGCGGACGGTGAGCTTATCACGCCCCAGACCTTGGAATACGGCACGGGCTATTCCCTTGTGGAAGTGCAAGCCCCGTATGGATATGTCTTAGACTCCGAGCCTGTTTATTTTGATGTGGTGCAGGAGAACTCCGAGGAGGAAAGCGGCATTACGCTCATTGAGGTGGTACGCTCCAACATGGCACAGAAAGGCACGGTCACCGTGGAGAAATCTGGCGAGGTGTTCTCCACCGTGGCAGGCGACAAAGGCTTGTATCAGCCGATTTTCGACCTCAGCGGTCTGGAGGGGGCTGTCTATGAGATTACCGCCGCCGAGGACATTTATACTCTGGACGGTACGCTCAGAGCTTCCAAGGGCGAAGTGGTTGACACCGTTACCACAGGTGCGGACGGCACGGCAAAATCCAAAGAGCTGTATCTTGGAAAATATGAGGTCAAGGAAGTTACTGCCCCGTATGGCATGGTATTAAATGACGAAACCCACGCCGTAGAGCTTGTGTACGCAGGACAGGAAATCGCCGTGACGGAAACGGCAACGGGATTTGTCAATGAGCGTCAGCGTGTGGAAATCGACCTTGTAAAGAGCCTTGTGGAAGATAAGGCTTACGGCATCGGCACAAACGGCGAAATATTTGACGTAACCTTTGGCTTGTATGCCGCCGAGGAACTGAAAGCCGCCGACGGCACGGTGATTCCAGAGGGAGGTCTGCTTGAGGTCATTTTCCTTGATGAAAGCGGTCATGGGAAAGCCATCAGCGACCTGCCGATGGGCAGCTACTATGTGCAGGAAATCAGCACAAACTCCGCCTATCTCTTAGACGACACCAAATACCCTGTTGTCTTTGAATACGCAGGACAGGACACCGCAACCGTCCACATTTCCGCTAATGACGGCAACGCCATTGAGAATGAAATCATCTACGGCTCAGTCAGTGGTAAGAAATCCGATGAGGACGGAAACGCTCTGGGCGGTGCGACAATCGGCATCTTTAAGACTGGCACTACTGAATTTACCAAGGAAACAGCGATTGCGACTACCGTATCCGCAGAGGACGGTAGTTTTTCTTTTGAGAAAGTACCGTATGGCACTTGGATTGTCCGTGAAATCGAAAGCCCGAAAGGCTTTGTACTCTCCGAGGAAGAAATCGCCGTGAATGTCGGCAAGGTGGACGAGGTTGTGGAAATCTCCCTTGTCAACTACCGCATCCGTGGAAACATTGGGCTGACAAAGGTGGATAAGGACTATCCAGACAACAAGCTCTCTGGTGCGGTATTCGAGGTTTATTCCGATACCAATGGTGACGGCAAACTGGATAAGGACGATGTGCTGCTTGGCACGATGACCGAGCTTGAGGGCGGCGTTTACCAGATGAAGGAGCTGCTTTACGGAAAATACTTCGTAAAGGAAACGAAAGCCCCAGAGGGCTTCATTCTGGACGATAATGTTTACCCTGTTTCCATTGAGGAAAACGGCAAGACCTATGTAGTGGAAAATGAAGCAGGCAAAGGCTTCTTAAATGAAGCACAGAAAGGCTCTTTGAAAATCGTCAAGACTTCCTCTGACGGCAAGGTGGAGGGCTTCTCTTTCCGTGTTATCTGGAATAACGGGTACGACCAGACCTTTACTACCGACAAAAACGGCGAAATCAAGGTTGAGGGCTTGCGTATTGGCGAGTACACCGTTTCCGAGGTGAACGACAAGGCTTCCTCTGGCTATATCCTGCCTGCCGACCAGAAAGTGACGGTCAAGACGGGCGAAACCGTGACCGTAACCATGCACAACGAGCTGAGGGACACCCCGAAAACAGGCGACGACTTCAATCCTGCCCTCTGGGGAGGACTTGCGGCGGCTTGTGTCCTCGGTGCGGGCATTCTCGGCGTAACCGCCTTTAAGGGCAGAAAGAAAAAGGAGGACTAAGAGATGGACGCTAAGACTATCATCGCCATTGTGCTTGTCGTGTTCATTGTGGGTGCGGCGGTATGGCTGAATATCCGAAATAGGAAGAATAAGTAACCCATGAAACTTTAGGAACGGGGGCGGCAAGCGAGCCGCCCCTTTTCCATTTATGGAGGAAGCAATGAGGAATCTGAAAACCATTGAAAAGAAAGTCCGAGCCATTCTGGAAAAGAATGAGGACGCCCGAAATGACGATATGGTGCTGTACCTTGCCCTCTGCAATGTCTGTCTGAAGGATGCAGGGGCGATGCCCCTTGCGGAGATAATGACGCAGCATAAATACCTCGGCTTGCCGAGCTTTGAGAGCGTCAGCAGGACACGCCGCAAGTTGCAGGCGAAATATCCAGAACTGGCGGGAAGCCGCCCCGTGCAGAAGCTGCGGGCGACAGGCGAAAAGGCATATCGGAAGTATGCCAAAGAGTAAAGGAGATGCCTATGGAAAATGAAAAACGCTCGAATCAAGGCTATGAAATCATCGAGAGCTGTACTATCGGGAGTACGGAGCTTGTCATCGGGCATAACCCCAAAGCCCCCAACCCTTATGTGTGTTGGTACTGCAAGGGCGGCGACAATTATTTCTGGGGGCATTACTGTAACGAGCTGTCGGCGGCACGGGAGAAGCTGAATGAGCGATACCAGACCGAGAGCCGTATGCCCTACAACAATCCCCCTGCCCCGAAGCAGAGAAACGGCGATGACCGTGAGCGATAAGAAATATGACTGTACGACCTGCCCTTATCCCCGATATAAGGACGGTCACATTATTTTCTGCGATGTCTGTATCCGTAAGATTTTAGACGAGCAGAGAGAAAAAAAGCAGAGAAAGGAGCAGCCGAATGAGTGAGGAAAAAAGAATGATTGGCTCTTATGAGGTGGAACACAGCATCCATCTTGGGGATAAAGAGGTCGTCTTGGGCGTGGATAAAAAGGAACAGTACCCCTTTATGGTGTGCTACTGCACCTACGATAATCCTTTGGGCGTTCCGTGGGCAACGGAAGCCGTCGGCTCAGACGATTATCTGGAAGCCATGCAGATATTCCTTGACCGAGTGCAGGCACAGGTGGAGCTTTCTAAAACGGAGCTTGCAAAATATCCCTTTGACAAGACTGTTTTCACCGTGAAAGACTGTATCCCCGATGATAAGGGAAAAAGCATTGTCGGCAAGGTTGTGGTTATCAATGCCGAGCCGAAGCGGTACGAATATCAGCATCCTGCCTATCAGCTTGTACTGGCAGACGGCGGCAACGGTGCGACTGGCGGCAGAGGTCAGGCGGTGTTTGGAACCTGCCTTGTCACAGGCGAGCATCGCAGGTGGGAAAGGTACGATGTCCTTGGGGAAATCAAGCCCGAATGTACGCCCGAATGGGCAAAGGAAGCCCTTGCCAAAATCAAGGCACAGGAGAAAGAGAAAAAAGCAAAGGACGGGGAGGAACGCTGATGGAGATACGACCTTTGACACAACCCGAACAGAAATACACCTATTCCCAGAGTATGCAACTTGAGGGGCAGACAGGCTGCATCGGGCATCTGCGTGGCGATTTTGCCCCCTCTGGCTATGGCTTTTATACTACTTGGTTTGACACCAGAGAGCAATGGAAATCGGACGAGTTTAAGGCAGAGCTTGACGAGGTTATCAACACGCTCCGTGAAGATAAGGGGCTTCTGCATAACCGCTATGATATGAGTGCGTTTGCAAGGGCAAATCCCGACGCCGCCTTTACGGGGAACTACTGCACCGAGTACGGCTTCCGTGTGGATACCGACAAACACGCTTTCCTGCTCCGCTGCAACCCCACAAAGGGCGACTATAACTTTTACTGCTACTGCTATGTGAAAGAATGGCTTGACGGGCATATCCAGAAAGCCGAGCAGGGCATCCGTTTCATTGACCCACATTATAACGAAAAATTCCGTATCCCAGACGGCGGCAAAATCATTATCCATTATGCGTGGGGAGAAAAAGCGGAAAAGACCTGCCGTTTCATTGACGAGTACCATACCGAGGTAGGCAGCAATCTTTACCACATCTGCGAGTTTGCCGAACGTATGGAGCAGAACGGACACAGCTATGAGCCGAAGCCCCAAGAGCCGCCGTCCGCCCAGAAAGCCCCGAAGCATAAAGACCATGAACGATAAGGAGGATTTAGGATATGGCAGTAAACCAGAAAGCCGTCAAGGTCTTAAATAAGATTTTAGACGCAGGATTTACCGAAGAAAAAGCCATCGCCGCCATGACGATGGACGACATTCTCTCCATGCAGGGCATCACGGTGGCGGATATTGCCCTCATCAATGACCTGCAAAAGAGTATCAAGGCGAATAAAGTCATTTCTTTTCTGGCGGAGGTGCAGCGTGGGCAGGGAGAATAAAATCTGTTTTACGGACAGCAAAGGCAATGCCCTGTTTGCCGTTTCTGACGGCGGAATGATAAGGCTTGGCTATGGAAACGGCGACGAAGCCTTTGCTGTCTGCCGTTATCTGGACGAAACCCATGCGGAGATTGACGGCGTTCCCTACGCCCTCAGCGACTTTGCAGAACGCATGGAACAAAACCAAATCAGCTACGCCCCTGCATAACGGCGGGGCAGGCACAGGACAAAGAGAATAAGGAGGTGCATCACACATGGCTGCGAAATACCAGCTAATTACCGAGCTGTATCAGCGTACAGGAAAAACGGTTACGAGAAACCCGCAGGCATGGCAGAACTTTCTGTCCTCTGCCTGCCGTAATTATAAATGCCGCTTTGACGAACAGCTCTTGATTTACGCCCAACGCCCCGATGCGGTTGCCGTCACCACCATAGAGGTGTGGAACAAGCTGTTTAAGCGTTGGGTAAACAAGGACAGCAAAGGCATCGCCGTGTTTGACACGAAAGGACGCAGGAACACCCTCAAATACTATTTTGATGTTTCGGATACCCATGAGGGCTATTATGGAAGCCGCCCCGTCCCGATATGGCAGATAAATAAGCGGTACGAGCAGGCAGTCATTGAACGGCTCTCCGACAGGTTTGGCGGGGCGGAAAATGGCGGGCTTGCCGAAGTGCTGATGGAAACGGCAAAGAACGCCGTTGAGGACAATTTGCAGGACTATACCGCACAGCTAAAAAGCTGCGTGAAAGACAGCTTTTTAGAGGAACTGGACGACTATAATATAGAAGTTATGTACCGTGAGCTTGCCACAAACAGCGTGGCATATATGCTGATGGCAAGGTGCGGCATAGATACGGCAGAATATTTTGACCGAGAGGATTTTGGGGCTGTTGTCAATTTCAATACGCCCCAGACCTTAAACGCTATCGGCATCGCCACGAGCGACATTGCGGAAATGGCACTAAGGGAAATCTCCCTTTCTATCCGAAATGTGCAAATGGCGGAGAAAGGGCAAAACCGTACCTTTGCACATCAAGAGCAAAACCATTATGATGTAGGCAGGACACAACCCGAAAGGAGCGAAAACAATGAGCGAAATCACTTACACCAAACAGGGCGATTATCTTATACCCGACCTCACATTACCGACAGAGCCAGAAATTCAGCTTGGCAGGTACGCTTTGATGCACAGGGATTATCTGGAGCAGCACAAGAGGGTGACTTACCTCAACCTGCTGACATCGGGCGAGCTGAACACTCACCTGCACCAGACGGAGCAGGCGGCGTTACAGAGGTTAGAGCTTCTGACGAAGCAGCTCGCATCCGAGCAGGGCGTGACGGAGGAACTGAAAGAGAAAGCACCGATGCAGTGGCTCGGACTGATGAACAACATCCGCAGCCAAGCGGAGGAAGTGATACTGACCGAGCTGATTTACAGCTAACCGAGGGCGGCGAACAGCTCAGTATTGCAACCGAGGAAGAAGTAAAAGCGAATCTCCCTACCGTAGATGAACAGATTGAAATGATGGTTGAAGCAGAGGACGAAAAATCCTCTGCTTTTTCCGTTTCACAGGAGGATATAGATTCTGTTCTGATAAGGGGAAGCGGTTTTCAAGACGGCAAATACCGCATTTACCGCCAATTTTGGAAGCAGGAGGACAGTAAAAGCAACATCGCTTTTCTGAAAAAAGAGTATGGCACAGGCGGCTCTCATGTCACATTTTTGGACGGCACGGAGGGCTATGCGTGGTTTGACGGCAAGGGTATCTCGATTGACCGTCACGGAGTTTCCACCGAGCATGACCTTATTTTAAGTTGGTCTAAGGCAGAGAAACGCCTGCGGGAGCTGATTAAGGATAACCGTTATCTTAACCCGAAAGAGAAAGACCATTATGCCGATTTTCTGGAGGGCATCTCTGCCCCGCAGTATGAAATCGACACCCAAAGGAAAATGGCAAGGCAGCGTTTTATAGACGCAAACCGTGACCTGCCCCCTGCTGACAAACGGGATACTCTCTCCCTGCGGCTCTCCGACTTTATCCGTGACTTGGACGGTTACGAAAAAGACCTGCTTGAAAAGATAGGGCGTACCGACTTTGCCGATATGACCGCCGAGCAGATGGAGCAAATTTTCTCCGAGCCTGCCGCCGTGCAGCAGCTCCTTGATTTCCTTAAACTGGTGCAGGGGCAGACTACGAGCGTTTACAGCCGCAGCAATGCGTGGCGGTTTTCGCAGGAACTTACGGAGCTTTACCCTCTCCGCTACCTCTACCATGAGGGCGATGTGGTGTATATCGGTGCGGACAAATATGAGATTTCCGACTTTAACGAGAACGCCGTATCCCTGCGGAATGTGGAATTTCCCCTGTTCGGCAAAGAGTTCAGCCGTGCCGACTTTGAAGAAAAGCTCCGTGAAAATCCTGCCAACGACCATCTGAAAACAGTCATTACCGAGAAGCAGGAAACAGAAACACTCACCGAGGAAAAGCCAGACAGCATCACTTTTTCCATCGGCTTCTCCGAGCATCCCGCCTTTTATGACAGGCAGCGGGGTGACCGCTTTACCGATTTGAGCTTTGCCCTTGGAAATAAGCTGCTTGGCGTTCTGGACGAAAAGCAGCATCGGGAACGGGAGGACGAAAGCAGGCAGGTCGGTTGGTATCATAAGACCGATTTTGAAATCTCTGCCGTTGTGGGCGGCGAGGACTTCCACTACGAGGGACGGTTTGACATCGGGGACGGCGAGGGTGACTTGATTGCCCATATCAAGAACTTTTATGATTACTGCCTTTCTCCCGACTGCCCATTTATCCCAGAGTGGAAACGGCAGGGCGAGGATTACTACCGAGAGCAGATGGAAACTTTGCGTTTCGGGCGTGATGTGTTCATTCCTTTTCTGGAGCAGCACACCGAGCTGACCCCAGAGGACGAGAAACTCTTTACTGAAATAATGGCTACCGAAGCCGACTGGAACAGGAAAGCCGAGGACAAAGAGCAGGCTTCTGATTTACAGCCAGAGGTCATTGCCCGTTACAAGTCCGATAACGAAAGCATTGCCATTGTGCAGGCTCCCAACGGAAAGTATTTCAATCACTATGGCTACGATGAGGATAATGGCAGTTTCGTTTCCTCGGCGGGCGGCTTTGATACCTTTGAAGAAGCAGAGAAAACCTTGTATGCCCACCGCCCCACAGCCGTGGGGATGGAGGAAGAAAAGAATACTCCCCATTATACCGTAGAGCAGACTTCCGATGCGTTTGCCGACCCGTTCATCATAAGGGACAACACCGTTCCAGAGGGGCGGGACGGTCAGTATTACGATGTGGACGGCATCTACCAGACCTTTGAAACCGAGGAAGAAGCACAGGAATACGCCGACACCTTGAATAGTGCCGAGCATATCGTGAAGCTGTTTGCGGCAAAGGACGCTGAGCGTGAAGCCGAGCAGAAGCAGGATAATTCTAACCTTATCGGCACGGAAGTTACCATAGACAACCGCCGCTATCTCATTGAGAGCATTGGCGAAGTCAGCGGCGATGTTTCCATGCGTGACATCACTTTCCAGAATAATGTGGGCTTCCCGATAAACCGAGTGGAGAAAATCGGCTATGTCCGCAGGCTCTTGGAGCAGGCAGAAAAAGAGATACCACCCGAAGAAAAAGCAGCAGCTCCCGCAAAGCCCCCTGTCCCTGCTCTTTCCGCTGACCGCCACAATTACCGCATTACCGATGACGCTCTTGGCGTTGGCGGGGCAAAAGAAAAATTCAGAAACAACATGGCGGCGGTCAATCTCCTGCACGAACTTCAGCTTGAAAACCGCCGTGCCACGCCCGAAGAGCAGGAAACCCTTGCGAAGTATGTTGGTTGGGGCGGTCTGTCTATGGCGTTTGACGAGAACAACGCTGCATGGGCGGAGGAATTTAAGGAGCTGTATGCGAGCCTGTCCCCAGAGGAATACCGTGCGGCAAAGGAATCCACTTTGACGGCGTTTTATACACCGCCCATCGTCATCAAGGCAATGTATGAAGCCCTTGACCGTCTGGGCTTTTCGCAGGGAAATATTTTAGAGCCGTCCTGCGGCACGGGCAATTTCTTCGGACTTCTGCCCGAAAGCATGGCAGGCTCTAAGCTCCACGGCGTGGAAATCGACCCGCTGACAGGCGAAATCGCAAAGCAGCTCTACCAGAAAGCGAAAATTGCCGTGGAGGGCTTTGAGGATACCAAACTCCCAGACAACCACTTTGATGTGGTGCTTGGCAATGTGCCGTTTGGGGAATTTAAGGTAGATGACAGCCGCTACAACGCCCAGAAATTCCTTATCCATGATTATTTCTTTGCAAAAGCTCTGGATAAGGTACGCACAGGCGGCGTGGTGATGTTCGTCACTTCCAAGGGTACGATGGATAAGGCAAGCCCAGAGGTACGGCGGTATATCGCCCAGAGAGCCGAGCTGTTGGGTGCGGTAAGGCTGCCCGACAACACGTTCCGTGCCAATGCCGGCACGGAGGTCACAAGCGACATCCTCATTTTGCAGAAGCGTGACCGAGTGATAGATGCCGAGCCAGACTGGATTTACCTTGATACCAATGCGGACGGCATCACCATGAACAGCTATTTTGTGCAGCACCCAGAAATGGTGCTTGGCAAGATGCAGATGGAAAGCACCCGCTTCGGGAAGTTGGAGCCTGCCTGCAAAGCAGACAAGGACAGACCCCTTTCCGAGCTGCTTCACGAAGCCATGCAGCGGATAAGCGGCGAGATACCAGAGTACGAAAGCGAAATCGACCAGATTTCCGATGAGCAGGATAATTCCATCCCCGCCGACCCGAATGTGCGGAACTTCTCCTATACTCTGGTAAACGGTCAGATTTACTTCCGAGAGAATGACCGCATGACCCCCGCCACGCTCTCCATGACGGCGGAAAACCGTGTCAAAGGGCTGCTTGAGATACGGGACAGTGTACGCAACCTTATCGAGTACCAGACCAACGACTACCCCGAAGAAGTGATAAGCACCGAGCAGGAAAACCTTAATCGGCTCTATGATGCGTTCACCAAGAAATACGGTCTTATCAACAGCCGAGGGAATTATCTTGCCTTTGCCGCCGATGAGAGCTACTTCCTTTTGTGTTCCCTTGAGGTACTTGATGATGAGGGGAATTTCAAACGCAAGGCGGATATGTTCACCAAGCGGACGATAAAGCCCCACCGTGAAATCACTTCCGTGGAAACGGCGAGCGAAGCCCTTGCACTCTCCATCGGGGAGAAAGCCCGTGTTGACCTTGGCTATATGGCACAGCTCACAGGCAAAACACAGGAGGAAATCGTCACGGAATTGCAGGGCGTTATCTTCCGTGTGCCGAACACCGAGCCTGCACGGTATGTTGCCGCAGACGAATACCTGTCGGGCGATGTGCGGGAGAAGCTGAAAGTTGCGGAGATAGCGGCAAAGCAGGATGTAGCACTTTCCATCAATGTGGAAGCCTTGAAGCAGGTCATCCCGAAAGATCTCTCCGCAGCGGAAATCGCCGTCCGTCTGGGTACGACTTGGATACCAGAGTCCGATATCCAGCAGTTTGTCATGGAGCTTTTAACGCCGTCAAGCCATGCCGCAGGGCGTATCCGAGTACGGTACACTCCATACAACGGCGATTGGTTTATTGAGAACAAGACTTCCGACTTCGGGAATGTCAAGGCGGACAGCACCTACGGCACGAAAAGGGCGAGTGCATACCGCATTATCGAGGATACCTTAAATCTGAAAGACACCCGCATTTTCGACTATGTTTATGACGAACACGGCAATAAAAAAGCGGTATTCAACCACAAGGAAACCACGGCGGCACAGGCAAAGCAGGAAGTTATCAAGCAGGCGTTTCAGGACTGGATTTGGAAAGACCCAGAACGCAGAAACCGCCTTGTCCGCTATTACAACGACACCTTTAACAGCAAACGACCCCGTGAGTATGACGGGCGGCATATCACCTTTGGCGGTATCAGCCCAGAGATTACCCTAAGACCCCACCAAGTCAACGCCATCGCCCATATCCTTTACGGCGGCAACACGCTTCTTGCACACAAGGTAGGGGCAGGAAAAACCTTTGAAATGGTAGCCGCCGCACAGGAAAGCAAACGGTTAGGGCTGTGCCAGAAATCCATGTTTGTCGTACCCAACCACCTTGTAGGGCAATGGGCTTCCGAGTACCTGCGGCTCTATCCGAGTGCAAATATCCTCGTCACCACGAAGCAGGATTTTGAAACCGCCAACCGAAAGAAGTTCTGCGGCAGGATTGCCACGGGCGATTATGATGCGGTCATTATCGGACATTCGCAGTTCGAGAAAATCCAGATGAGCGAGGAACGCCAGAGGGAGCAGTTAGAACGGCAGCTCAACGATATAGAGATGGGCATTGACGAGATAAAGAAATCCAACGGCGAGCAGTTCACGGTCAAGCAGCTTATGAAAACGAGGAAAGGCATTGAAGCCAAGCTAAAGAAGCTCAACGACACGAAAAGAAAGGACACGGTGATAAATTTTGAGCAGTTAGGCGTTGACAGGCTCTTTATAGATGAGAGCCATTTTTACAAAAATCTGTACCTTTACACCAAGATGCGGAATGTGGGCGGCATCGCCCAGACCGAAGCCCAGAAAAGCTCCGACCTCTTTATGAAATGCCGCTATCTGGACGAGATAACGGGCAACCGTGGCACGGTTTTCGCCACGGGAACGCCCGTGAGCAACTCCATGGTAGAGCTGTACTCCGTCCAGAGGTACTTGCAGTATGACACCCTTGCACAGAACGGCTTGCAGCATTTTGACGCATGGGCTTCCACCTTTGGCGAAACAGTCACGGCTCTGGAGCTTGCACCCGAAGGCTCAAGCTATCGGGCAAAGACGAGGTTTGCCAAGTTCCACAACCTGCCAGAGCTGATGCAGATGTTTCGGGAGGTGGCGGATATTCAGACCGCCGATATGTTAAAGCTCCCCGTTCCCAAGGTCAACTACCACAACATCAAGACCAAACCGAGTGAAATCCAGACCGATATGGTGGCGGGGCTTGCAAAGAGAGCCGAGAAAGTGCGGGCAAGGCTTGTCGAGCCGAACATCGACAATATGCTCAAAATCACCAATGACGGGCGGAAACTGGCACTCGACCAGAGATTGATTGACCCCATGCTGCCAGACGACCCCACCAGTAAGGTCAACGCCTGCATTGATAATGTGTACCGTATCTGGGAGGAACACGCCGACACCAAAGCAACGCAGCTCCTGTTTTGCGACCTCAGCACACCGAAAAATGACGGCACTTTCAATGTGTACGATGACATCCGAGAAAAGCTGATTGCCCGTGGCGTTCCCGCCGAACAGGTGCGTTTTATCCACGAAGCGGTTACCGATGCACAGAAAAAAGAGCTGTTTGCCAAGGTGCGGAGTGGCGAGGTGCGTGTCCTCTTAGGCTCTACCCAGAAGATGGGGGCAGGTACGAATGTGCAGGACAGGCTTGTGGCAATTCATAATCTCGACTGCCCTTGGCGACCCTCAGATTTGGAACAGCGTCAAGGCAGGATTGAAAGACAGGGTAATATGTTCCCAGAGGTGGAGGTTTACCGCTATGTGACCGAGCAGACCTTTGATGCCTACCTCTATCAGCTTGTGGAATCGAAACAGAAATTTATCTCCCAGATAATGACGAGCAAAAGCCCCGTGCGTTCCGCTGAAGATGTGGACGAGGTAGCTCTTTCCTTTGCGGAGGTAAAAATGCTTGCCACGGGCGATGAGCGTTTCAAGGAAAAAATGGACTTGGATATGCAGGTGGCGAAGCTGAAAGTCTTGAAGCAGAGCTACCTTTCCGAGCATTACGACCTTGAGGACAGGATACTGAAATACTTTCCACAGACTATCAAGGAATATGAGGAACGCATCGCCAGCTATGAAAGCGATGCCGCCCTTGCCGAACAACACAAGCCGCAGGGCGAGGATAAATTCTGCCCCATGACCTTAAAGGGTGTGACTTATACCGAAAAAGCGGACGCAGGCGAGATGCTCCTTGCCATCTGCAAGGAAAACCCGCTGTCAAATCCCGTGGAAATCGGCAGCTACCGAGGTTTTAAGATGGAGGTTTATTACGACAGCTTCAATACCCATTACTGCCTTAACCTCTGCGGAAAGGCAAAGCACAAGGTTGATTTAGGCTCTGGTGCTCTGGGAAGTCTGACCCGTATTGAAAACGAGATTGGGAAAATCCCCGCCAGACTGGAAGCCGCTAAGACCAGAAAGGCGGAAACTCTGGAGCAGCTTGCCAACGCAAAGACCGAAGTATTAAAGCCGTTTGCCTATGAAGATGAGCTGAAAGAAAAGACCGACAGGCTGAACGCCCTCAATATTGAGCTGAATCTGGACGAGAAAGACGCTCCTGTTATGGATACCGAGCCAGAGCAGGAAAACGAACAGCCCGAAAAAAGAACACAGGACAGGGAGCGTTAAATTCCATTTGCACATTTGTATTGATGAAATCTGGGCAGTATAATAGGTGACGATAAGAAAAATCGGAGGTGAGGAAAATGTCTGATGCGTTCAGATTTGAAACTTTTGTAGATGTTCACGGCAATATCTTCAACGAATATCTAAGTTCTGTCGTTGCCAGACTGTCGAGAGAGGACGAGGAATACAAAGCCCTGCAAGAAAAGATTGAGGGCATTTATGAGGAATATCCCAAGGTTTTAGCCGTATTTGACAGCGAAACCGAAAGCGAGCTGACCGAGAAAGAATGTGCGGCTCTCATTGAGGTAATGGAGTTAAAGAATAAACTCACGGACATGGAGATGCAGGCGATTTACTTCCGTGGCTGCTACGATAGTGTAGGGTATCTCAAAAAAGCAGGGATTTTATGACGGACTGACCGAAGAAAGACGGCGTTGGCGTGAAGCTGATGCCGTTTTTTACATAGCCGAGAGGTAGAAAAATTCACACCTATATGGTATATTTTAATATAGAAATGGAGAGTGAGGACTATAATGGATTATAAATGGATACGTCCAGATATGAATTTATATCATATAGGGGGAAGCAGTAAATATATTATTACCGTTGCCAATAGCGGTAGTTTGGATGCCGATTTTTATGAGTACGCACAAAATTTTTATGAGGCGGCTGAAACCGTAATTCACTATTTAGGAGAAGAAGCGGCTGAAAATCAAGATATAGCAAAACTTGATTTGTGGTATTTTGCCACAGTTTATTTATATCGGCAAAGTTTGGAACTGTTATTGAAAGCAAGTATTTTTCAAGTAGTAACTGATACTACTGATAGAAAAGACATTATAGGGCAAATTCGCCATGACCTCAAACAATCTTTTGAAAAACTAATTGAGGTACGAGGATTAACGATAGACGAAAATGAAAATGCTAAATGGGTACTGGACTATTTAGCTGATATTTCTCGAATTGATAAGGAATCAGATATGTTTCGCTATCCGTTTGGAAGTAATTTTAAGGCATTATTTGAAAAACAGACTCATATTTCGTTGGTTGCGACGCACGATAATATGAATAAAGCCTATATGGTTATTAAAGAGATTTACGATGTAGGGGCTTTCTCTACAAAAGATTATGAAGCATATTCTCCACAGCTAATAATAGAAGGGGGACATTATTACCAACAAAGTGTGGTAGGATATAAATATTCCAGAAACTCCTTTTATCCTTATTTCTCATCGTATTCAGAAGTTGGGAATTTCTTAAAGGATAAAATTATCACACAAAGGAAATCTAATCTGTTTATGCCAATGTGTTATTTGTATAGAAATGCTGTTGAGCTTGGATTAAAAAGAGTGATTGTTGAGGATAGTCATATAGATAATACCAAAGCAATAAAGGTTACACAAAAGAAAAAACATAGCATCCTCGGTCTTTGGAACAGTATCGCAGATGAAATCAAGGAGTATGCAAATGCTCCAGACGATGACACAACTTTAGAGGATACTCAACAATATATCCAGACATTCCATGATTTTGACCAAAGCTCTGATTTGTTTCGGTATCCTTGCAATAAAAATATGAAGCCATATTTTCTTAGTGCAAGAAAATTTGATATTGAGAATGTGGCTTCTTGCTTTGAAGAATTGTGTAATTTCTTGGATGCTGTTGATAGTATGCTAAGTGAAATTAAGGATTATGAAGCAGAAATGGCGGCAGAAATGGCAAGTTACTACGATTATTATTAAACGAAATTCATACATAGCCGAGAGGTTTTCTTTACCGAAAGCCCCTCGGCTAAATTCATTTCTGGAGGTGATTTCGTTTGAATGAGAAGTAACGGCTATGTGCAGTTTGACCCCGCCGTGATTGAACAGGCACGGCAAATCGACCTGCTCTCCTACCTGCAACGGTACGAGCCGAGCAACCTAAAGCGTGTGGCAGGCAATGTCTACTGCACGAGGGAACACGACAGCTTGAAGATTTCCAACGGCAAATGGTACTGGTGGTCAAGGGGCATCGGCGGCTATTCTGCCCTTGATTATCTGATGAAAGTGCGGGAGTTTGGCTTCGTGGAAGCCGTGCAGACCCTCACGGGGGATATGGGCGACTGGAAGCCGCCGCCCCCTGCCGTGAAAAAGGATGAGCCGAAAGTGCTGCTCCTGCCAGAGAAAAACGCAAATTGCGATAAAGTGACAGAGTACCTTTTCGGGCGTGGCATTGACTACCAGCTCATACAGGACTGTATCGCAGAGGGCATTATCTTTGAGGGCAGGAAGTACCACAACGCTGTTTTTGTCGGCAAGGACAAGAACGGAATACCAAAGTATGCGGCTCTCAGGAGTACGCTTGGCAGCTCCTTTAAGGGTGACGCATCGGGCAGCGACAAGCGGTATTCGTTCCGACTTCTGGCAAGAGAGCCGACAGACACCGTGCATTTATTTGAAGCCGCCATTGATTTATTGTCCTACGCCACCTATCTAAAGTGTGAGGGCAAGGACTATAAATCGGAAAATCTGCTCTCTCTTTCGGGGGTATATCAGCCCAAGAAAGAGATTAAGGAAAGCAAAATCCCCATTGCCCTATCCACTTACCTGCAAGAAAATCCGCAAATCAAGACCGTTATCCTGCACTTGGATAACGACAAGACAGGCAGATTATGTACCGCCGCCCTAAAAGAATTATTGCAGAAAGACTATAAAATCGTTGACGCTCCGCTGCCAGTCGGCAAGGATGTCAACGATTTTTTAATGTCCTATCTGGGGCTTGCAAAGCAAAATCCCCACCGTGAAAGGAGGGATGCCCGTTGATTGTGCAGTAAATTTTTAACAGGAAGTACCGCCAGACCACACCAAATTTAAGAATGAAAGCGAGGATTTTAACCATTGAAACAGTATGAAGTAACGCTCACAGGACACTATGAAAAGACCATTTCCGTCTATGCCGACAGCCCCGAACAGGCGGCGGAGAAGCTCAAAATCATCCTCTTTGACACCGACCTTATCGACTTTTCCGATGAAGATTTTGTCTGCGGCGAAGCCGATATTGCGGAAGCAGACGGGGACGGAGAAAAGGAAAATGACACGCCCGATGATGAGGAGGACGAGTGTCTGAAGCACGAAGATTGTTCGGAATGTCCGTACTTCTGCCCGATGTGCGGAGAATGCCGTCTGGAGGACGAGGACTGAGCAATGTCTTACCAAGCACTGAATTTGGTTATCCATCTTCCGATGGACGCCCAAATTCGCTTGTTAGGGGATGCCCCCTAATACCCCATAAAAAGGATGCCGCCAAGAAAGCGGTCAGAAGAAAGGAGCTTTAAGAATGAGTGAGTTTTTATTCTTTGTCATCGGCACGATGCTCGGCAGCATTATCGGCGTTGTGCTGATGTGCCTGATGCAGATTAACAGGCTCTCCGAAAGGAAGGAGGATGCCGATGCGAAAAAGAAATGTGCAGATACTTTTCCGTCTGAATGACGAGGAAGCCGCCTACCTTTATGAGCTTGTGGAGAGGTCGGGGCATTCCAAGGAAGCCCTGCTTCGTTCCATGCTGATGGGCTACCGCCTCTGCGAGAAGCCAGACCCAGAGTTTTACAAAATCATGCGGGAGCTGTCGGCTATCGGCAACCGCATCAACCAGCTTGCGGCGAAAGCAAACGCCCTTGACTTTGTGGATGCCCCGATGCTCCGTGAGGAAGCCAAGCGGTGGCGGGAGTTCCGTCTGGATGTGAGCAGGAGCTATCTTCTCCCCAGAAAGCAGACGGGCTGATGGCGGTGTGCGAGATATGGGATGTGAAAGGCAGGCTCGACCACCCCATCGACTATGCCGAAAACCCAGAAAAGACCGCCAACCCCAAATACAGCGAAAGCGATTTACAGGCGATGGTGGATGTCATGGAATATGCCACCAATAAGGACAAGACCGAACAGCGGTTTTTTGTCAGCGGCGTGAACTGCGACCCCGCCACCGCAAGGGATGAAATGATGATTGCCAAACATCAGTGGAACGACACGAGCGAGATTGTCTGCTACCACGGCTTTCAGAGCTTCAAGGCAGGCGAGGTCACGCCAGAGGTTGCCCATGAGGTGGGCGTGAAGTTAGCCGAGAAGATGTGGGGCGGCAGGTTTCAAGTGATTGTCGCCACCCACCTAAATACCGAGTGCCTGCACAACCACTTTGTTGTCAACTCGGTTTCCTTTGCGGACGGCAAGCACTATCACGATAACAAGAAAAACCTGCGGCTGCTCCGTAAGCGTTCCGATGAGCTTTGTCGTGAGTATGCGTTATCAGTCATCGAACACCCAAGCGGTAAGAAAAAGCCCTACGCCCTCTACCAAGCGGAAAAGCAGGGGCGACCCACGAGGGACACCGTGGCACGGCAGGCGGTGGACGAAGCCATCTCCAAATCCTACACGCTGAAAGACTTTGACCGCCAGTTGTCGGAGATGGGATACCGAGTGAGTTTTGACCCTAACCGCAAATACTGGACGATTATCGGAAAGGGATGGCAAAGACCGAAGCGGCTCTATAAGCTCGGAGAGGATTATACCAACGAGAGGATTGTGGAACGCATTAAGGAAAATTCCTATGCGGTGAAGTTTTCCAGTTTTTCCAAGCAGACAAAGCCTGTCAAGGTCATAAGGGTAAAAGGCTCATTGAAGAACGCCAAGAAAATCGGCGGCTTGCGTGGGCTGTATCTCCACTACTGCTATAAGCTCGGCATCCTGCCGAAAAAGAAACAACCCAATTATGCAAGGCTTCACTATCTCTTAAAAGATGATTTGATGAAGATGGAAGCCATCACACAGGAAACAAGGCTGCTCTGCCGCAACCACATTGATACGGCGGAGCAGCTCTTGTCATATAAAGGCTCTCTGGAATCCGAAATATCAGAGCTGACCGAACAGCGTAAGGGACTTTATTCCCAGAGCCGCAAGGCAAGCGGCGAAGAAAAAGAAGCGGTCAAGGCTCGGCTTTCGGAAATCACGGAGCGAATGAAATTTTTACGGAAGGAGGTCAGACTGTGCGGGGGCATCGAAGCCCGCAGCGATACCCTCAAGGAAAAGTTACAGACCATACGGGCAGACGAAAAGGAACAGCAAAGAAAGGAGCTGATGAAGGATGAACACAGGCGGCGAAGCGGCGGAGCAAATCGTGAGAATGAGCTTGGAGGGATTTGAGGTCGCTGCCAAAATCACGGGGGCAGGTGCGAAGAATATTGCCATCCTCTTGTATTCCATTCTCAAAGAGGAAAAGAAAACCAAGGGCAAGGCGAGACTGACGAATATGCTGCGTTCTGGAAAGGAGCTGAAAGTCTTTACCGTCAAGCGTGGCGATTTGCAGAAATTCACGCAGGAAGCGAAAAAATACGGCGTACTCTACTGCGTCCTTGCAGACCGCAAGAACAAAGACCCTAATGCAGAGGTCGATGTGATTGCCAGAGCCGAGGACGCATCGAAAATCAGCCGTATCGTGGAACGCTTCAGCCTTGCTTCGGTGGATACCGCATCCATCGTCACCACGGCGGAAAAAAGCAGGGATGCAAAGGACGGACAGCCAGAGCCAGAAATCACAACGCCCGAAAAGGCGGAGAAAGACAAGCTCATGGACGCCCTTATGGGTAAGCCCATGCAGAAAGAGGAAAACGCCCCAAACCCCTCGGTGGCAAAGACGGAAAAATCCCCTCTGTCCGAGCCTACCTCAGAGCAGCCAAAGAAATCCGCAGAGGGGGCTACTATGACTAAGGCGGAGAAACCGTCAGTCAGAGAAGAACTGCGGAAAATCAAGGAGAGCCGAAAGGAGCAGGAAGCCGATGTCCCTGCCGTCGGCAAAGACAAATCTTCCGACAAGGCGAAGAAACCGACCGCAGGAAAGACGGAGCATAAACAGCCGCCGAAGCGGAAGAAACCGAGCAAATCAAAAGGAGCAAGATAAATGAGTATCTATGATGTTTTCAACGGCGGCAGCCGCCCCTTTAACAAAGAGGAATGGGCAGCCGCAAAGCAGGCTCAGCGGCAGGAAGCCTATGAGATGATTGACAATACCTGTGCCGAGATGATGAAAAGCGGTGACAGCTTCCGCCAGTACCTTGATGTGCAGGGGCGTTTTGACCGCTACTCTGTCAATAACGCTATCTTAGTATCGGCACAGATGCCCGAAGCGACGCAGCTCAAAGAACGGGCGGCTTGGAAGCAGAGCCGTGTCTATGTGAACAAGGACGCACAGAAAGTCGTTATCCTTGAGCCTGGCAAGGAATATACCCGTGAGGACGGCACAAAGGCTGTCGGGTATAACGCCAAAGAGGTTTTTGATGTTTCCGAAACCTCTGCAAAGGACAGACAGCAGCCGCAGGAAGCCAAGACCATGCGTGAGCTTGTGTCGGCAATGATTGACGCAAGCCCTGTCGGCTTTCAGCCCGTCGAGGAGCTTGAAGTGCCTGCGTTCTATGACAGCTCACAGCAGACCATTTTTATCAGGACGGGGCTTTCCGAGGAACAGCTCTTTGTGAGCATGGCAAAGGAAGTGTCGGCGGCGGTCTTTGACTTCAAGCATAACGAGAGCCGTGACGCTTCCGATTTCAAATCCTTCTGCGTTGCCTATATGGTAAGCTCCCGTTACGGCGTGGATACCAGAGGATTTAACTTCGGCAGGCTTCCCAAAGAGTATGAGGGGATGGATACGCAGGCGTTCAAGGGCGAGCTTGGCTCGATGCGTGATGTGCTTGGGGAAATCCAGAGCGATATGTATAAGAGCATGGAGAAGAACAAGCCGCCCAAATCCAAAGAGCAGGAACGCTAACAGGAGGTGCAGCCCATGAAAGAAGAACGCTACCATCTGGCTATGGATAAGTATGATAAGAACATTATGCTCAACGCACTGAACACGCTGCGTACCGAGCAGGTACGGGAGGAACGCCCCACCGACCCCGTTGACGAGCTGATTATCAGAGTATCCAAAGCCCCGACCAGAAAAGTAAAAGTCGCCCCGTGCAGGTGCAATGAGGAACGATGAGAACAAGACGAGCCTAATCCTTGCCGTATGCGGCATCGTGCCTGTTGTGTGGCTTGCCCTGCTGACAGCACCTTATGTCAGCGGCGGCATCGTAGAGATAATCGGCGGTCTATCCGCAGCAATCAATCAGCCGTTTTCCATAACGGTATGTGAGGACAGCGTAAGGACTGTCCTTATTTTTTTGCTTGCCTATGCTATGGGCATCGGCATTTATCTCTCCACACGCAGGAACTACCGCAGGCGGGAGGAACACGGCTCTGCCAAATGGGGCAACGCAAGTGCTTTGAATAAAAAGTACAAAGATAAAGACCCGACCCAGAATAAGCTGTTGACCCAGAATGTCCGTATCGGGCTGGACGGCAGGAAGCACCGCCGAAACCTAAACATCTTGGTATGCGGCGGCTCTGGTGCGGGCAAGACAAGGTTTTTCTGCAAGCCCAACGCCATGCAGTGCAACACCTCAATGGTGATTTTAGACCCAAAGGGAGAAATCGTGCGGGATGTGGGCGGTCTTTTAGAGGAAAAAGGCTATGAAGTGCGTGTGCTTGACCTTATCAATATGCACAAGAGCCATTGCTACAACCCCTTTGTCTATCTTCAGAATGATAACGATGTGCAGCGGCTTGTAACAAATTTATTCAAGGCGACCACGCCGAAAGGAAGCCAGTCCCAAGACCCGTTCTGGGATACGGCGGCGAGTATGCTGCTCCTGTCCTTGGTGTTCTATCTGAAATACGAAGCACCGCCAGACGAGCAGAATTTCCCGATGGTGATGGAACTGCTCCGTGCAGGCGAGGTACGGGAGGACGACGACAGCTATGTAAGCCCGTTAGACGAACTGTTTGACCGTCTGGAGATGGTAAACCCAGAGCATATCGCCCTCAAGTATTACCGTGATTACCACTCTGGCTCTGCCAAGACCCTAAAGAGCATCCAGATAACCCTTGCCGCACGGCTTGAAAAATTCAATCTGGAGAGCCTTGCGTCCTTGACCGCAACAGACGAGCTTGATTTGCCCTCTCTGGGGGAAAAGAAAGTCGTCCTGTTCGCCTTGATACCAGACAACGACACGAGCTTCAACTTCCTTGTCAGCATCCTTTATACGCAGCTATTCCAACAGCTTTTCTACCTTGCCGACCATAAGTACGGCGGGAGCCTGCCCGTCCATTGCCATTTCATTATGGATGAATTTGCGAATGTTTCGCTGCCCGATGATTTTGATAAGATTTTGAGCGTCATGCGTTCCAGAGGTGTATCCGTTTCGATTATCCTGCAAAATCTGGCACAGCTCAAAGCCCTCTTTGAAAAGCAATGGGAAAGCATCTGCGGCAACTGCGATGAATTCCTCTATCTGGGCGGCAACGAGCAAAGCACCCACAAGTATGTGTCGGAGCTTTTGGGCAAGGAAACCATTGACACGAACACCTACGGGAAAAGCTCTGGACGCAGCGGGAACTATTCCACCAACTACCAGATTTCGGGGCGTGAGCTTTTAACGCCCGATGAAGTGCGTATGCTCGACAACCGCTACGCACTTCTTTTTGTGCGTGGGGAACGCCCCGTCATGGATTTTAAGTATGACATCCTAAAGCACCCCAATGTGAAACTGACAGCAGACGGAGGACAGCCGCCTTATATCCACGGCGAGCCGACGCAGGCTGTCGCAACCCTTGTGTTTGACAGTAACATTCCAGAAAACGCCGTGAGCGTAAACGCTGTCAGCACTTCCTATGAGCTTCTGTCCGAGGAGGACTTGGAAGAACTATTCAATTTATAAGGAGGATTTATCTATGCGAATTTTCAACAAAAAGGACACCCAGAAGAAAGCAACCACCAAGCTGCCCATGACGGGCAAGGTCAGAACGGGCTTCCGCCGCTACTGCGTGGCGGTGCTTGCCCTCACGATGGTGCTTGGCACTTCCATGACCGCCTTTGCCGCCAACGACCCCATACAGGTAGTAAACAACCTGTCGGATTTCATTTTCGGTCTGGTAAGGGCTGTCGGCATGATTATGCTCGGCTTCGGCATCGTGCAGATTGGCTTGTCGCTGAAATCCCACGACCCGTCCCAGAGGGCGAACGGCTTTCTGACCCTTGCAGGTGGCGTTGTCATTACCTTTGCAAAGGAGATTTTAACCCTAATCACAGGCTGATTAGGAAGCGGCAGCAAAATAACCCAAAGACACAAGACAGGGCTTACGGGGCAGATCCGCTTTGCGGATTGCCCCATAAGCCGATTTTTAACAAGGAGGTGGTCGAATGTCTGATAACTGGGTAGTGCAGAATTTAGAGAACGCCCTAAATACTTGGAATGAGAAGTTAGCCGAGATATGGCAGCTCATTACCCAGTCCCCAGAGAATTTCAAGGGCGGGACGATATGGAATGTCATCGTGGATATTCACGGTGCGGTGCAGGCTATCGGGCTTGCCATGCTCGTCCTGTTCTTTGTGGTAGGCGTGATGCGTACCTGCGGCAACTTTGCAGAGGTGAAGCGTCCAGAGCAGGCGTTGAAGCTGTTTATCCGCTTCGCCCTCGCCAAAGGTGCAGTGACCTATGGCTTGGAGCTGATGATGGCTCTGTTTAAGATTGTGCAGGGTATCATATCCACGGTTATGAACGCCGCAGGCTTCGGGGCGTCACAGCAGACGGTATTGCCGCAGGAGATTGTGACAGCCGTGGAGGACTGCGGCTTTTTCGAGAGTATCCCCCTATGGGCGGTGACGCTTATCGGAGGTCTGTTCATTACGGTACTCTCGTTCATTATGATTATGTCGGTGTACGGCAGGTTTTTCAAACTGTATATTTACACCGCCATCGCTCCCGTTCCCCTGTCCTCGTTTGCGGGAGAACCAAGCCAAAGCGTCGGCAAGAGCTTTATCAAAAGCTATTCTGCCGTATGCCTTGAGGGGGCTGTCATCGTGCTTGCGTGTATTATCTTCTCCCTGTTTGCTTCTTCCCCGCCCGTGGTCAATCCCGATGCGGCGGCGGTCACAATGGTATGGAGCTATATCGGGGAGCTTGTATTCAATATGCTCGTCTTAGTCGGTGCGGTCAAGATGGCAGACCGTGTTGTCAGAGAAATGATGGGCTTGTAAAGGAGGAAGCAATGGAACGGTTTTATATTTTCAAGGACGGGATGCAGCAAGGCAGCACCGCTACAAAAGAAAGTGCGGTTGACCTTATCCGCCAGTACCAGAAACAGGAAACACACCCGTTTCTGCGGGCAGAGTTCAGCATTATCAAGGGGGAGGAAGAATTTATCCCCTACCCGTCCCAGAAGAAAGCACCTAAGAGAAAGAATGAAATGCAACGGTAAGGAGGTGAGAACGGTTGGAAGTCAAGATAAATAAGGAAATCCGCAACTACACGGAGAGTATGTTTTTCGGGCTGTCAATGCGGCAGTTCATTTTTTCTGTCCTTGCCTGCGGCGTGGCGGTGGGCTTATATTTCCTGCTCCGCCCACAGTTCGGTACGGAAACCCTCAGTTGGATGTGTATTCTGGGGGCTTCCCCCTTTGCCATGATGGGCTTTATCAAGTACAACGGCATGACGGCGGAGCAATTCGTCTGGGCGTGGATAAAATCCGAATTTCTGATGCCAAAGAAGATTTTATTTTCCCCAGACAATCTTTACTACGAAGCGTTGAAACCCAACATCGAAGCGAGGGAAAAGGGCTTGCCCGCCCCGACCCAAAAGCAGAAGCGGCAGGCAGGAAAGCCAGAGAAAAAGAAAGCAAAGAAATCAAAAAAGCGTAAGGAGGTAAGCCATGATAAAGACGCTTAGAAACCTGTTCAAGCAGGACAAGGAAAAATTTATCGTGCCGAAATCGGTGCAGGCGGTCATCCCGTTAAAAACCATGTGGGAGGACGGCATTTTCCTTGTCGGGAAGAACAAATATGCAAAGACCTTTCAGTTTGAGGACATCAACTATGCCGTGGCGAGCCGTGAGGACAAGGAAGCCATGTTCCTTGAATACTCGGAGCTGTTAAATGCCCTCGACAGCGGGGCAACCACGAAAATCACCATCAACAACCGTCACTTGAACAAGGCGGATTTTGAGCAGACCATCCTTATTCCTATGGCGGAGGACGGACTGGATAAGTACCGCAAGGAATACAACAGGATGCTGCTTGACAAGGCGACGGGGGCTAACTCCATCGTGCAGGACAAGTATGTGACAATCTCCGTCTGCAAGAAGAACATCGAGGAAGCGAGGAATTATTTTGCCCGTGTGGGTGCTGACCTTATCGGGCATTTCAACCGTCTTGGCTCAAAGTGTACGGAGCTTGATGCCAATGACAAGCTGCGTATCTTCCATGACTTTTACCGCACGGGCGAGGAAACGGCGTATTCTTTTGACCTCTCCCAGACCATGCGGAAAGGTCACGACTTCAAGGACTATATCTGTCCCGACTCCTTTGAGTTTGAAAAGGATTATTTCAAGATGGGCAATCGGTACGGGCGTGTGATTTTCCTCAGAGAGTACGCCGCCTATATCAAGGACAGCATGGTGGCGGAGCTTTGTGAATTAAACCGTAACATGATGCTCTCCGTCGATGTCGTACCCGTCCCTACGGACGAAGCCGTGCGGGAGGTGGAAAACCGCCTGCTTGGTGTGGAAACCAATATCACCAACTGGCAGAGGAAACAAAACCAGAACAACAACTTTTCCGCTGTCATTCCCTATGACCTTGAACAGCAGCGAAAGGAAAGCAAGGAATTTCTGGACGATTTGACGACCCGTGACCAGAGGATGATGTTTGCCGTCCTCACGATGGTTCATACCGCAGATACCAAGGAGCAGCTTGACAACGACACCGAAGCATTACTCACAACAGCCAGAAAGCATCTCTGTCAGTTTGCCGTGCTGAAGTATCAGCAGATGGACGGTCTGAATACCGCCCTGCCGTTCGGCGTGAGGAAGATTGACGCCCTGCGTACCCTCACCACGGAGAGCCTTGCGGTGTTTATCCCGTTCCGTGTGCAGGAAATCTACCATAAGGACGGCGTTTATTACGGGCAGAATGTTATCAGCAAAAATATGATTGTTGCCAACCGCCGCCACCTTTTGAACGGCAATTCCTTTATCCTCGGTGTGTCTGGTGCGGGCAAGTCCTTTACGGCGAAAGAGGAAATGACGAGCATTGTCCTCACCGACCCTAACGCCGATGTGATTATTATAGACCCAGAACGGGAGTATTCGCCTTTGGTAAAGGCAATGCAGGGCGAGGTCATTCACATTTCTGCAACAAGCGAAAACCACATCAATGCTATGGATATGAACTCTGATTACGGCGACGGTGCAAACCCCGTCATCTTAAAATCAGAGTTCATTTTGTCTTTGTGCGAGCAGCTCATCGGCGGTGCAAGCCTTGGGGCGAAGCAGAAATCCATCATTGACCGCTGTACGGCGAGCGTGTACCGCTACTATCAGCAGGGTAACTATATGGGGACGCCGCCGACCTTGCAGGATTTCCGTGAGGAACTTCTGAAACAGAATGAGCCAGAAGCACAGGAAATCGCCCTTGCGATTGAGCTTTTCACGGACGGCTCCCTTAACACCTTTGCCAAGCACACGAATGTGGATACCAAGAGCCGCCTTATCTGCTATGACATTCTGGATTTGGGCAAGCAGTTACAGCCTATCGGTATGCTTGTGGTGCTTGACAGCATCTTAAACCGCATCACCCAGAACAGGGCAAAAGGCAGGAACACCTTTATTTTCATTGACGAGATTTACCTGCTCTTTCAGCATGAATACTCGGCAAACTTCCTCTTTACCCTCTGGAAGCGTGTGCGTAAGTACGGGGCGTACTGTACTGGCATTACCCAGAATGTGGACGACCTGTTGCAGAGCCACACGGCAAGGACGATGCTTGCAAACTCTGAGTTTATCATCATGTTAAACCAAGCGTCCACAGACAGGATTGAACTTGCCAAGCTCTTAAATATCTCCGACTTGCAGATGAGCTATATCACCAATGTCGGTGCAGGTCAGGGGCTTTTGAAAGTGGGCAGCTCCCTTGTGCCGTTCGTTAATAAGTTTCCACACAATACGGAGCTGTATAAACTGATGACAACCAAGTTCGGGGAGGTTTAGGAAAGGAGGATTTTTATGTCAGAGATAAGGTTTCGCAATAAAGCCCACCGTGATTTCTTTCTGGAAAATATGATGAAATGCAGGGTGAACGACTGCTACCACAGGGCGTTTTTCTATGTGATGGGGATTGCGGAGGAAACAAGGAACAACATCAATGCCATGTTTGATTTTAAGACGGACTGCATTGAGCCAGAGGGGATGCACGGCGGATGGCAGACAAGCGGCACGGTCAAGGTCTGCCACCTTGCTTTTAACCTCTGGAACGGTTACGTCGAGGAGGGGCGTGAGAGGTATTTCACGCCAGAGGAATTGTTCTGCTGCGAGTTTGCCCCCTACTTTATGGAGGGCATCAAGGTGAGGTATCCCGAATATTGCAGGGATTTACCCACGCCCAAGCAGCACACCGATAATGTAAGGTAAACCAAGAAAGGAAAAGAAAAGCCTATGAAAGAATATCTGAAAAAATATCAGTCTGTTATCTGTATCGTTGCTGCCGTTGCCCTTTTAGGGGCAGCGGCTTTTTGCGGCTGGCATATCTGCCACCACTATGCACAGGTGGAGGAGCAGACCGAAGCCTTTGCGGAGATTGCCGAGGTCGTGGAGAATGCCCCTGCGGAGGAAGAAACGCCAGAGGATACGCCCGTCAGCGAGGGCGAGGACATTCTGGCGAAATATAAGGAGCTGTACTTGCAGAATGAGGATATGGCAGGTTGGATTTCCATTGACGGCACGACCATCAATTACCCTGTCATGCAGACGAAGAACAATCCGAATTTCTATCTGAAGCACAACTTTGAAAAGGAATACAGCGATTTGGGTGTGCCGTATATCCAAGAAGACTGCGACCTTGCCGCAAGCGACAATCTGATTATTTACGGACACCACATCAAAGGTCAGAAGATGTTTGGGGCGTTGGAGGATTACAAATCCGAGAGCTTTTATGAAACGCACAAGACCATCCAGTTTGACACGCTCACGGAGCAGGCGGAATATGAAATTATCGCCGTATTTAAGACCGTGGCGTACAGTGCGGAGGGCTACCGCTATTATGATTTTGTCGATGCGGAGAATGAGGAAGAATTTAACGCTTATGTGGAGAAATGCAAGGAGCTTGCCCTGTATGATACAGGCGTGACCGCCGAGTATGGCGACAGGCTCATTACCCTCTCCACCTGCGAATACTCCGCACCAAACGGCAGGCTTGTTGTGGTGGCAAAAAAGATAAATTGAAATGACCGCAAATCCTCTGGGAAAGGAGGTTTTGCATGGCTGATATAAAGACCAGAGATGCGGTCAAGGGTACGATAAAGACCATAGACAAAGCCGCCATAGCCAGTGAGCGTATGAAATCCGCTTATGCCAAAACAAAGGACAAAGCGGAACAGGGATATTATGCGGAGGAAAACTCTGCCACCGAGTATGCGGCGGATAAAATCTCCCATACCGCAGACCGTGTAAAGGACGAGGGCATCCACCAGTTTAATAAGCAGGGGCAGAAATCCGTCCAGACCACGAAAGAAAATATCGTCAAGGCAAAGGATAAGGTTTCAGACTTTAAGCAGAAAAGGGCAATGAAAGCTGCCGAGCAGAAAAAAGCACAGGCTGCTGCAGAACGGAACGGCTCACAGATCCGCTACGGAACTGTGAGCCGTTCTCCTGCCCCTGATGCTCCCACAAATGGGAAAAGCCAGTTGATAAAGACCCGTCGGCAAGGGAAAAAGACCATCAAGACCACCGCTAAAAATGCGGAAAAGACCGTGAAATCTACGGCAAAAGGCACGGTCAAGGCAGCAGAAAAAGGCGTAAAGACCGCACAGGCAACCTCTAAGACGGCGATTAAGACCACCGAGCAGACCGTCAAGGCGGCACAGAAAACGGCGAAAGCGTCTGCCAAAGCCGCCCAGAAAGCGGCACAGGCAGCGAAAGCCACCGCAAAGGCGACAGCCGAAGCGACAAAAGCAACCGTAAAGGCTACCATTGCCGCAGTCAAGGCGATTATCGCAGGAACAAAGGCGTTGGTTTCCGCCCTTATCGCAGGCGGCTGGATTGCCGTCGTGATTATCTTGATTGTTGTCCTGCTCGGATGTGCCGTGTCCTTATTTGGGGGAGGAAGCGAAAGCACTTCCTATACCCCCGTCAGTGCGGAGGTGGAAGCCTACACGCCGTTGATACAGAAGTATGCGAATCAGTACGGCATCCCCGAATATGTGGAGCTTATCAAGGCGGTGATGATGCAGGAAAGCGGCGGGCGTGGGCTTGACCCCATGCAGGCGGCGGAGGGCAGCTTTAACACAAGGTATCCCCATGAGCCGAACGGGATACAAGACCCAGAGTATTCTATCCAGTGCGGCGTACAGGAGCTGAAAGCCGCACTTATCTCTGCCGAGGTGGAAAACCCGATTGACATGGAGCGTATCAAGCTCGCCTTGCAGGGCTATAACTTCGGCAACGGGTATATCTCATGGGCAAAAACCAACTACGGCGGTTATTCCTACGCCAATGCGGTAGAGTTTTCCACCATGCAGGCACAGCGGTTAGGGTGGGAAAAGTACGGCGACACACAGTACCCCGCCCATGTGCTACGCTATTATCCGTATGGACGGGCGTTCACAAGCGGCGGCAACCAAGCCATTGTAGAGGTTGCCTTGACGCAGCTCGGCAATGAGGGCGGTCAGCCTTATTGGAGTTGGTACGGCTTTGAGGGGCGTGTGGAATGGTGTGCCTGCTTCGTGTCGTGGTGTGCCGACCAGTGCGGCTATCTGGACAGCGGCATTGTGCCGAAATTCTCCCTCTGTTCGGACGGTGTGGATTGGTTTAAGGGCAGCGGACAATGGCAGGGAAAGGATTATGAGCCGAAAGCAGGCGACATTATCTTTTTTGACTGGAGCAACGACGGGCAGGACGGAGATGCCGACCATGTGGGTATCGTGGAGAAATGCGAGAACGGCGTTGTTTACACCGTGGAGGGCAACTCTGGAGATGCCTGCCGACAGAACAGCTATCCCGTTGGGTATTATGAAATCCTCGGATATGGCTGTCCGAGGTATTAGAAAAAGGGCGAAAGAAAACCAGAGGTTTATTCCTCTGGCTCTTTTGCCTCACATAGTCCGTTTACCGTTGCTTCTATGACGGAAAGCTCTTTATCGTCCAATCTGTTGAGCTGTGCGTCTAAGCGTCTGCGGACAGAACTTTTTTCGACTTCCTTATTTGGGAATATGTACTCGTCAACCGACACATCGAACATCGTAATCAGTTGGATAAACAGCTCGATACTTGGATACTGCCCCTCGTTTTCGATAGATTGGATGTGTCTGGGAGCATAGCCAATTATGCCAGATAGCTGTTCCCTTGTCATCCCTCTGGCTTCACGGGCTTTTTTGATTGCCTGTCCTATCGGCGTGAAATCGAAGTCAAAATGATTGTTCCTTTCGTCCATTAGCTCACCACCTATACTCTGAAAATCTTACTCTTATATTTTACAGAGATGTGGCTTCCAGTTAAACGATGTGAAATCTCTCTATATAGGAGATTTAAACTCTTATAAGTGGAAGTAAAAAAGCTAAACTCGATTTAAAAGTAAACTTTTATCCAGAGGGATTGACAAAACGCTGGGTTTGACTATAATATAGATGTGATTATATAAATTCAATTATGTAATGAGGTGCTGAAATGGGAAGAAAAACGCAGATTTCAAAAGAAGTCATTTTGGAAGCAGCATTGAAAATGCTCATTCATGATGGGTATGCAGCCATCAATATCAAGACATTATCACAAGAAATTGGTTGTTCCACTCAACCGCTTGTATGGCACTTTGAAAATATGGAGGGGCTTCGTAAGGCTTTGTCAGAATATGCCTTAAACTATGCCAGCAAAAAGATGTATTCAAATGCTGAAAATCCTATAGAAGTATTTGAAAAAGTTGGGCGGGAATATATTAAAATAGCTGTTTATGAACCGAATCTCTTTCGTTTTTTATATCTTGATAGATTACCAAAATCAGAGGCAACTCCTTTTTCTGCAATCATTTCCAAAAAGGAAAATTCAAAAATGATAAAAGAAATCGCCTCTTTTTTTGATGTGAACGAAAAAGAGATAGAACAATATTTGCAAAACACTATTATTTACGCACATGGCATTGCTACTCTTATTGCAACTGGTATTTTGACAGCAACGGAAGATGAAATAGTAGAAATGATTGACCTTGCTGCGGATGCTTTTCTTTTGCAAATAGGTATTCCGAAAGATAAAATCCCACAATATTGAGTATGGAGGAACTATGAAAGCAAAACATTATGATGATTTATTCGATAAATATATTCGAGCAAAAAAGGTATATGAAAGCATCGTGCTAATTAAAAATGGAACAGGAGATACTATATTTTCAAAGGCTTACGGGGGAAAAACTATAGATAGTCCAATAGTAGCTGCAAGCATAACAAAAATGTTTACTGCTGCATGTATTTTTACGCTCATTCAACAAGGCTATATGACGCTGAATGATAGTCTGTTAGATTTCTACGAACCTGCTTATCTAATGGGATTGCACGTTTATAAAGGGAAAGATTATTCTCGTGAATTGAAAATATCAGATTTAATCTATCAGACCAGTGGATTGGCAGATATATATGAGGAGGGAAAAAATAATATAAAAAAGCAAGCTATAATATCCGACACATTTATTACCTTTGAAAGAAATATCGCTTTAACAAAAGAAAAAGAAGCTCATTTCCCACCTAATTACAAAACAAATGCCCACTATGCGGATATTAACTATAATATACTGGGTGACATTATTGAGAAAGTCACAAAATGCTCATTAGAGAGTGTGTTTGAAAAATGTATATTTTCAAAAATAAATATGACTAAAACTTATTTGCCTGTTTCGGAAAAAGAATACATACCTATGGTTTACTATGGGGATAAGCAGCTTTATAGACCGCAATTCATTATGTGCAGTAAAGCAAGCGGCGGTTGTATTACGACTACAAAAGACTTAATGATATTTATACAGGCTTTTTTCCGCGGTGAACTTTTTGATAAAAAAATGATTGATTCAAAACTGTATAGAAAATTGCAACTATCTATGTTTCCTATCTATTATGGAAGCGGCTATATGAGAATAAAAATGGGCGGATTTTCCACTTCTTTTTTGGGAAAAGGTGATTTGATAGGTCATAGCGGCTCAACAGGCTCATTTGCATTTTATTATCCTAACAAAGAGTTATTTTTTGTTGGAGATTTTAATCAAATGAAATATCCTGCATTGCCTATAAGGTTTGTGATGCAACTTGCTATGTTTGCACCATAAGAAATAATGAGGTGATAACAAATGAATATAACAGAATGGATACGTTGTCCTGTCTGCGGGAATGTGAGGTTATAAAAATGGCAATGTGGAATCCGTGGCGTGGCTGCCATAAACATAGCGAGGGATGCAAATACTGTTACATTCATAAAGGCGACTTCAAGCGTGGGATTGATACGAACAATGTTGTAAAGACAGATAACTTCTACGCCCCCATTGCTAAAAATAAATCGGGAGCATACAAAATCAAATCGGGACAGACCGTATATCTCTGCTTTTCTACGGATTTTCTGATTGAGGATGCCGATGAATGGCGTTCTGAATGTTGGCAGATGATACGGGAGCGTTCTGACCTGTACTTTCTGTTTCTGACAAAGCGTATTGAACGGTTTATGGATTGTATCCCAGAGGACTGGAACGATGGATACGAGAATGTTACGGTTGGTTGTACGGTGGAAAATCAAGACAGAGCCGATTACAGGCTTTCCATTTTCAATGAACTACCAATCAAACATAAAAATATTATCTGCCAGCCATTAATTGAGAAAATAAATCTTGCCGCCTATCTTGATAATGTTGAATTAGTCGTAGTCGGCGGCGAATCAGACAGAAACGCCAGACCGCTTGATTATGCCTGGGTACTTGCCATACGGGAGCAATGTATCACACATAAAGTACATTTTGAGTTTCGGCAGTGTGGGACACATTTTATCAAAGACGGAAAAAGCTACACGCTGTCCACTCGTGACTTATGCAGCCAAGCCAGAAAGGCAAATATCAATTATTGAATAGCCGCCTCTCTTTTTTGTGCAAGGATAGAGAGGAAAAATTTAAGAATAAGCCTTATAATAATAAAGGCGAATTTATGTCCATAAAGCACAATATGTGCGGATAAGGAGGTATCTCATGGAATGGGTTGAAAGATTAAACCAAAGCATGAATTATATTGAGGAACACTTGACAGGCGAAATTGATTATGAACAGCTTGGGCGGATTGCCTGCTGTTCCACTTATCACTACCAGAGGATGTTTACTTATATGGCGGGCATCACTCTGGCAGAGTATATCCGAAGAAGAAAAATGTCTTTAGCGGCAGTAGACTTGCAGGGCGGGGATGAACGGATTATTGATATTGCAGAGAAGTACAGCTACCGTTCTCCGACTGCATTTAACAGGGCGTTCCAGTCTTTTCATGGGATAGCCCCTTCGTCTGTGAAAGACGAGGGAGTATCCGTGAAATCTTTTTCCCCCATTGTGTTTAGAATTGCTGTGAAAGGAGCGACAGAAATGAATTATAGAATTGAAACAAAAGAAGCATTCCGTATTATTGGTGTATCTGCACCGCTTGATAAGGAAATCGAAAATAACTTTATGGTTGTACCTAAGATGTGGCAGGATGCCGCTGTAAATGGAACAATACAGAAACTGGCAGGAATGATGGATACGCCGCCAATGGGGCTTTTGGGCATGAGTGCCTGCAATGATGAAGAACAATGGAAATATTTCATTGCCGTTTCCAGTACAAAAACAAGCGGTGAGTTTGAAGAATATACCGTGCCTGCATCTACTTGGGCAATCTTTTCTGGAACGGGTACAAACCAGTCCATACAGGAATTGGAGCAGCGGATTATAACAGAGTGGCTTCCCACCTCTGGATATGAGTATGCCAATGCCCCCGATATTGAGGTTTACTTAAATCCAGACCCACAGAACGCACAATATGAGGTATGGATACCCGTATCAAAGAAAAAGTGATAACGGAGGGACTTATGGACGAGAAATTTAATATGTTTATGGAAACGGTTGATGAGCGTTTCCGTGGCTTTGTAAATCAAATCAATGGGTATTTGACAGAGAACGGCTGTAAGTGCGACATTAAATTACAAAAAAGCGGCTATGTTGTGTCCTATGTGCTAAACAGCAGCAAAAGAACTCTGGCAACATTCATATCCCGAAAAACAGGGATGAAACTCCGCATTTATCCCGAACATATAAAGGAATATCAGAGTTTTCTTGATACTCTCCCCGAAAAGGTGAAAAAGGAAATCAAGAAAGCATCCGTCTGCAAGCGGCTTATCAATCCTGATGACTGTAATCCGAAGTGTGTAATGGGATATACCTTTGCGTTGGATGGTGAGCAGTATCAGAAATGCCGTTACATGGCGTTTCAACCTACATTGAGCGAGGAAAACAATCCATATATAAGGCAATTTTTAGAGAAAGAATTGGCAGGTGCCAATTATGAGTAAGCAAGATGCTATTACTGATTGGGTGCATTGCCCTCTTTGCGGAAGTAAAACCCGCAATAAAATCAGAGAGGATACTGTATTAAAAAACTATCCTCTTTACTGTCCGAGGTGCAAGCAGGAAGTATTGGTTGAAGCCAAGGAATTACAAGTAATCGTCATCAAAGAGCCAGACGCATAAGACGCAGAGCCGATGAACAAGTGAGCAATCACAGGTTTATCGGCTCTGTTTTTATATAACCATAGGTAGGACAAGCCCACCGAATAAAAAAAACGATGTTTCGGTGAGCCGATTTGCTATACCCTAAACACTCTCCGACTTCGCTTTTTGAAGTTTGGAGGGATTTTTATTGCCTGCAAGCAGTAGCTTCTACTTACATATACCATACCGAGGATGGGCGGATAACCTGTTAAAAAAATCCTCGCTACTGCAAGGGGGCTTTGTACCTCAAAAGTAGAAGCCAAATCTCTACATAATAGAAATAAACTCTCCCTAAACCGTAAAGGTGTGACAGCCTTTGCGGTTTTTCTTTTGTCGTTTTTTGCAGGAATATGGCACAAGCCTGTTTCTGGCGTGGGATGCCGTTCACCGCCTGCCAATCTGGATTTTTCAAAAAAATTCAGATTGGAGGTAACGGGAATGTCATTCAACTATGGCAGAGAAGAAAAGAAATGGCGGCTCTGGAAAGAAGCCGAGGAAAAGCAGCTACGGAGCTTGGGTGTCAATGAGGATACCATCGAACAGCTCCATACTCACGATTGGGCGGTCTTTAATTCCGACAGGCGGTATTACCGCAGATTGCAGGACGCAGGTACATACCTTGAGGAATTTGCCGAGGAAACAGCACCGCCTGAAGTGAAAACCGTTGAGGATTTTTTAGACAGCATTGAAAATCAGCAGCTCTATCAAATCCTTATCATGGTGGACAGGCTCACCCTGCAAATTGCTGTGATGAAAATACAAGGATATTCTACCCGTGAAATTGCATCACGGCTTAACACTACCGAAAAGGCTGTTTACAGAAGAATGGACAGGCTCAAAGAAAAATTAAAAAAGTTTTTTGAGTAGAGGGGAAAATCGAGGTTTCCCAAGGACTATGGGGTGTAAGGCAAAAAAGCCTTCACCCCATTTTCCTTTGTGTGGCGAAAACGGGGACAGTTCCTTGACAACCGAATAATCATTCGCCAAATACTTTCTCTTTGTGATTGTGATGAGCATAAGCGTGTGCAGCGGTACGCCACGACCTGCCAAGCGGCAGCGAGCGATGAAAAGGTGGTGAACCTATTCTACCGACTCAAAATATTGGGCAGCTCCCGATTTCGCCATAACCCACAAAGAGGATAATGATACTCCCGTCCAGTCACAGTCCGAGCGTGATAAAACCGTCGCAGGCAATGAGGGCGGCTCTGGCAGACCGTCAGTTGGGGTGGAACTCCCGTGGCGTCAGTTCGCTGCTGACCGTTTGGCGACTTCCCTGCGTCAAAGACGCATTGCATTTCGGGGTGTCGAGGACAAATAGAGATGCTCCTATCATGAAGCCAGATAATAAGGCGGTCATAAGAACAGAGATTTTGTTAATGCTCTCCCGACCTTAAATACTTCCTTGTATCTGGCTGCTACATAGGCAGGAAGCCCCTGCCTAAATCCAGATAGGAGGTTAAACACATAATGGAAAGGACTATTAAGCGTGGGGACATCTTCTACGCAGACTTAAATCCCGTTGTCGGCTCGGAGCAAGGCGGTACAAGACCTGTACTTATCATTTCTAATGATATAGGAAACAGGCATAGCCCTACAGTAATTGTGGCGGCTATTACGAGCCGAGTACACACAAAGGCAAAATTACCTACACATACGGCAGTAAATGATTTTGAGGGACTTGATAAAGACTCCATTATCCTGCTTGAACAGATACGGACGATTGATAAACAACGGTTAAAACAGCATATGGGAATGATGTCCGAAAACATAATGGCAAGAGTAGATAAAGCTCTTGCCGTTAGTATTTCACTTAATAACAGACCCAACGGAAAATGTGCAAATTAGAGGAAACGGAGAAATTTGTACATTGGTCAGACTGCGGTTGTATCTCTATAATTTAGGGCATACAGCCGCTTTGTTTTGCGGAGGTAGCCAGATGGAAAATGTTAAAGCGTCCACAAATGCGGAACAGCAGCACGAGAGTAAGGTTGATGAAGAGGAAAATTTCGATACTTTTATCAAAGCTATGGTGCAGATTGTTGAAAAATACGGAAGATTTGTTTTGCAGGAATTGGATAGTGTTGCGTAGGCTTACGCAACCGTACATATCACATTTTCCTAAATTATCGGAGGTGGTAGAATGAACAGAGAAGGAAAGAAATGTGTCTTGTATCCCAGAGTAAGTACCGAGATGCAGGTTGACGGATACAGCCTTGAGGGGCAGAAAAACAGCTTGAAGCGTTTTGCAGACCGTGAGGAAATGGAGATTGTCGGCATCTATGAGGACGCAGGAAAGTCAGGTAAATCAATCGAGGGGCGACCTGCATTTAAGAAAATGCTTTCCGACATAAAAAACGGATTGGAGATAGAATATATTCTTGTTTATAAACTTTCCCGTTTTGGAAGAAACGCAGCCGACATTCTAAATTCTCTGGAGTTTGTGCAGTCCTATGGAATAAACCTTATCTGTATTGAGGAAGGAATAGACTCATCCCAGACAAGCGGCAAGCTCTTAATATCCGTTCTCTCTGCGGTTGCGGAGATTGAGAGGGAAAACATTATCGAGCAGACCATGAACGGACGCAGGGAAAAAGCAAGACAGGGTGGTTGGAACGGTGGCTTTGCCCCGTATGGCTATTATCTAAAAGACAATCAACTTTTAATAGAAGAAACCGAAGCTGAAGCAATCCGAATTATATTTGACAAGTTCGGAAATTCAGATATAGGACTTGGCGGAGTTGCGAAATACCTTAACTTGCAAGGAATAAAGAAAATTCCCCGTCAGAACGGAAAGTTAGAAACATGGAGCAGCCATTTAATACGGCAGATATTAGACAATCCTGTTTACTGCGGAAAAATTGCTTACGGCAGGAGGACACGGGAAAAGGTCAAGGGAACAAAAAACGAATATAAGCAGGTTCATACCGATGATTATATTTTAGAGGACGGACAGCATGAGGGAATTGTCAGCGAGGAACTCTGGCAGAAAGTTCATGCAAAGCGGAAAGCAACAGGAATTAAGCAGCCGTCAAAGGTTGGCAAAGATAGGTCACATCTTCTGACTGGTGTATTGAAATGCCCTATTTGCGGCAGTTCGATGTACACGAATAAACATGCATGGACAAATAAAGACGGCACATATAAGGAAGTTTATTATTATATATGCGGCAGAAATAAGCAGGAGCGAGGTCATCATTGCGATTATAAAGCATCCCTTCGGAAAACAGATATTGAGCCTCTTGTAGTTGAAGCCGTAAAAGAACTGGTAAGCGATGCCTATTTTGCGAAAGAGATTGAAAAGCGAATTGGAGTGCAGACAGATACAAGCACGGTGGATAAAGAACTTGCCAATTATGAAAATAAGCTAAAAGAAGTGGACTTGAATAAGGCTCGTCTGGAAAATGAGATTGATAATCTTCCTGCGGATGCCCGATTTCGTGAAAGAAAAATCCATGATATGACACTAAGGCTTGATGCTTTGTATGATACGATGGTGGAACTGGAGGAACGCATTGAAGATGCCAAATTAAGAAAAAACTCCATTGAGATGGAAGCCATCACGCTTGATAATGTTTACAAAATCATGCAGAACTTTGGAAAATTATATGCTATAATGAGTGACGAGGAAAAGAAAAGCCTTATCACTTACCTCATTAAAGAAATCCAGATATACCCGAATGGAGGATCGGAAATGCCTTTGAAGTCGATAGAGTTTAACTTCCCGATTTATATTGACGGCAAGGAAGTAAGGAAAGTTTTGTGGGAAAGAGGTAATACCGTTGAGACGGTAGTGCTTTTAGGTAGGGAATTTGCAAGTGCCAAGGAGCACGTCTATATTGACTATGAGCCGGAAAGTAATGCAGAATTTCCGTCATCCGTAACATACGCAGAAATCAAAGCATGGATACAAGAGGAATACGGCTTGAAGGTATCTTCGCTGTACATAGCACAAGTAAAGCAAAAGTACGGCATTATTGAACGTGAGTGCTATAATAAGCCAAAGTCAGAAGGTCACAGAGTACCTCAATGTCCACCAGAGAAAGAAGTAGCTATTGAAGCCGCACTGAAGCATTTTAAGATGATATAAAATTATCGGAGGAAAATTAGTTATTATTTTGCTATGATGAATACACACCCAATATGCCTAAGTTATAGAATTGGGAAAATCCCTGCCAGACTGGAAGTCGCCAAGACCCGAAAGGCGGAAACTTTGGAGCAGCTTGCCAATGCCAAGACCGAGGTATTAAAGCCGTTTGCCTATGAAGATGAGCTGAAAGAAAAGACCGACAGGCTGA
>OMGY01000346.1_pt1 | contig 55962 bp, 81 predicted proteins | sample 1674461 | NCBI WGS metagenome assembly OMGY01 (sample SAMN05578579, study PRJEB25193) | human gut metagenome | biome: Human Microbiome; feature: human-associated habitat; material: feces | host: Homo sapiens | place: USA:Birmingham | reverse complement strand
AGCTGTAAATATTGCTATATCATTAGGTGTTATTATACCATCTGTTATAAACTGAGGAACTAAACTCATTGCAGCTCCTACTGCACCTAAAGATGTTATTGGAAATGCTATAGCTTCAGCTGATTTAAATCCAAACAATGGTTCTAGTATAAAGCTAAGTTTTTCTCCAAGTATAGGAAGTAATCCAATTCCTTCATATGCAGCACCTGTATAAATAGCAGCTCCTGTAGTTGGATCAGTACTTGGTCCAAATGTTAAAAGCATAACCAATGTACATACAACTAATACTCCAGGTATTATAGCAAGTCCAAGTTCAACTCCACTTTTACCGCCTTCAAGTATAGCATCTAAGGCTCTTTGGAATACACTACCATCCCTTATTACTCTAGCTTCTTTAGCTGTACTTGATTTTAAATCAGATTTATCATCACATTTATCATCTTTATAAAACTTTTTAGTGAAATGTAGCATTATTCTAACACTTACTATACTACCTATTATAGCTCCTACATTTCCTATTAAAGCAGGTAATACATATTCTTCACCTTGAGATATCATAAATGTTGTTACGATAAGTCCCATACCAAAAGATGTACCTATATTACATAATGCAGGAATTTGATATTTTTTAAAGTACTTCGTAAAAGACTTATCTTTACTAAATGAAATTATTGCTGGATTATCAGATAAGTAAGTAGTTATTGCACCAGCAATACTTGCACCAGGTAATCCATATAATGGCTTCATAAAAATAGCAAATACTTTGTTTAAAAGTGATATGACTCCAAATTCTGAAAGTAATGCACTAAGCGAACCTGCAAGTACTGCCATTGCCATTATTAAAAATACCGTATTTAAAAGTAAGTCATGAGCAGTATTCATTATAACTTTAAACATTATACCAGCGCCCATAATATTTGCCACATAAGAAAATCCAAAAAGTAAAATTCCTAAAAATATAAAAGCTTCTATATTAGAGGATTTTGTTTTTTGATTTACTATACTATTTTCCATATAATATCCTCCTTTTACAATTTTATAAAAATGATTGCATATTTTTACATTTTGTTTTTTATATTATATACTAAATTTTATTAAAAATCATTAATAATTTAAAATAAAAAATTCGCTTCGCTCATTTCGCCAACGATATATCCTTGCTCACGCTACGGATACATCCGTTGCTCAAAAATATCATTTTTTACTTTTATAAAGTTATTGATATTACTCATATTCATGGGTTATCCATAATTTTTTCATGATATAATTTCCTTATAGGTAAAAAACTGCTTGTAAAATCATAAATTAATCGATTTATATCATTTAAATTTATTTATCATTAATATCTTATAATTATTAAGAAATAATCTCATAATAAAAAGCCTTGTAGTTTACAAGGCTTTTTATTATGAATTCATTATTTTTTTCTCTCTTATTTTACTTTTTAAAAAGTCACTTAATTCTTCTATTCCTCTATTATCTTTACAAGATATTTCAAATACTTTAATATTTTTATTTAACATACGTATATCTCTATAGAATTCATTTATGTCAAAATTAGTATGGTCTATAATATCTAATTTGTTTAATATAACTACAGATGCGCTTTTAAACATTAATGGATACTTAAATGGCTTATCATTTCCTTCAGTTGTGCTCATAACTACTATTTTCATATCTTCACTTAAATCATATTCTTCTGGAAATGCTAGATTTCCTATGTTTTCTATAGCTAAAAAGTCTAACTTATTTATATCTAAGTTATCAAGAGAAGTTGAAATCATACCAGCATCTAAGTAACACAGTCCACCTGTATTAAGTTGGATTACATCTATATTATGCTTTTCTATTCTCATTGCATCTTTTGCAGTATATAAATCACCTTGAATAACTGCCATATTATAATTTGTTTTAATATTTTCTATTAATTTTTCAAGTAAACATGTCTTTCCAGAACCAGGAGATCCTAATAAATTTATAGTAAATATTTGTTTCTCATCTAATAGCTTCCTATTTTTATCTGCCAGTTCATTATTATTTACAGGTATATTTTTTTCTACGATTATTTGTTTCATAATATCCTCCCTTGTATTATCAAAATCTTTATCGGCTTATACTTCATATATATTTATGTATTAGTAAAAATCAATATTCTTTCTATATATTTATGTATTAATAAAAGTCAATATTCTTTTTATATCTTTATGTACACAAATTTATTTTCTAGAATAATATAATACTAGCACTACAATATAGGGGGTGACTTCATGTTACAATCGTTGTTATTGGTTTTCTCTTTATGCTTAGATACTTTTGTAGCAAGTATTGCTTATGGTACAGATAAAATAAAAATACCTTTTTATTCTTCAATTATAATAAACTTAGTTTGTTCCTCATTTCTAGGTATTGCTCTGTTTTTAGGAGATTTATTGAATAATTTTATGCCTATTAATGTTGCAACTTATCTTAGCTTTTTTCTTTTATTAGGTCTTGGTATATATAGAGTATTTGAAGTATTTTGTAAAAAGTATATAAAGAAGTTTTCCAATAAAGATAAACCTCTTACTTTTAAAGTTTTTGACTTTAAATTTGTTCTTCAAATTTATGCAGATGAAATAAAGGCTGATTATGATAATTCTAAGTTACTTAGCGCTAAAGAAGCTTTTTATTTAGCAATTGCTCTTTCCTTAGATAGTTTAGCAGTTGGATTTGGTAGCGGATTGGGATATGTAAACTATGCACAGGTTATAATACTTTGCTTTTTAGTTGGTATAGTTTGTTTAAGATTAGGAAGTCAATTAGGAAGACATTTTGCTAATATAATGAATGTAAACTTATCTTGGCTATCTGGTGTACTTCTTATTATATTAGCATTTATAAGAACTTTTTAAACTTTAAACCTATTATATATATTAATGTATAATAGGTTTTTCTATAATTTACAAGTAAACATATATATATCAAAAATGGTATAATGTCTTATAAGTATAAAAGGTAAAATACTTTATATTTATAAAATTTCATTATGTGTTGGGGGATCTATTTATATGACATGCAACTATTGTAATAGCGACAATTTTAAATATCTAACATCTAGTACAAATTCTACATATACGTACTGTAGAGATTGTAATACCAACTTTGATATAGCTTATAAAAATGTTATTATTGATTCTATGTTAAAAAAGTTATTAGAAACTTTAAAGTGTGTAAAAACAGATTACTTAAAAATAGAAGTAAAAAAAGACTATAATACAATTGGACTTATAATAAATAATATTAATGTTTTTGAAATGGATTTTAAATATGAGTTTTCGAAAAAAGATATATATTATATAGAAAATGTTATTTTTGAATTAGTTCAAGATTTTTATGATTTTGATTTATCAAAAGTTGATATAATAGTATGTGAATAAAAATAAGAGAGCTTAATTAAAGCTCTCTTATTTTAAATAGTCTATTATTCCACGTTCTAGGTTGTACAACTTATTAAATCCTTCCATAGCCAATAAATTGCATGCTGTAATACTTCTATGTCCACTTCTGCAATAAATTACTATATCTTTATCATTATGATCTTGTAGTTCATCTATATTATATAGTAAATCTTGTAACGGTATATTTATTGATGTTTCTATATTAACTTCTTCAAATTCCTCTTCACTTCTTACATCTATTAATAATATATTTTCATTATTTTTTATTAAATTTTTTAATTCATTGCTACTTATATTTTTATAACTCACTAAAATCACCTCGCCCAACTTAGTATATCATCTTTATACCCTACTTTTATACCAATTCCCCAAATTTTTTTAATAAAATAAAATATATCAGTAAATAATATATTATATCAAAATTTAAAAAGGAGATATTTATATATGGCAAATTATACTGGTGTTGTAAAATGGTTTGATAATGATAGAGGATATGGATTTATATCTGCAAATGATGGAAATGATGTTTTTGTACACTATTCAAATGTAAAAGAAAATGGACATGATAAGGATTTACACGAAGGTGAAGAAGTATCATTTGATGTAGTAGAGGCACCTAAAGGTCTTTCTGCTATAAATGTATCTAAGTTATAAATTAAAGTATATTTTTAATGAATGTCAGTTAATTGTCAGTTAAAAAACAACTGACAATCTTATCCACATAGTTATCAACAACTCCAATACCAGGTATATTTTACCTGGTATTATTATTTTATTGTAAAAATTATTTTTTATATAAAGACATGCACTTTTTTGATGTCCTATTTCATACACTTATATTAGCTATCGAATAAAATAGTTTACGTTCTTAGCTCGCTAAGAATTTTATTAGATGGTCAGCTAATCGATTATAAGTGCCTATAGGGAAAGTGCATTCATATAGTTTTCTCATTGTTTTTACCTAAATATAACAAGAAAGAAGGTATTAACCTTCTTTTTCATTATTTCATTAGTATTTTAAAGCCTTTTGCATTTGCATATAAATCGTCATCGACTGCAATGCTATTTATTTTATTTTTAAACACTTTTAATAATAAGTCACTTCCTCCGCCAGCGAGAACTACTGCTTCAGTATTAATTGGATAATTTAACTTCAACTCATTATATATTTCTTTAAAAATATCATTAGATCTTTTTATCGCAAAAGATATATCTTGTTTTTCTCCTTTATACCAAAATCCTCTATCTATATACATTTGTATATTATCTATACTTATATTTATATCAAAATATTTTTCTTCCAAAGCTATCTTTATTGCATTATATATATCTATAGTTCCTTTATTTATACTGGTAGACTTTAAAGCCTTTCTACCTCTTATAAGAGATATATCTGTGGTTCCACCCCCTATATCAACTACAACAACATCTCTACCCTGCACAAAACCTTTTAATTTTTCATTAGAGCTCACGTAACTAGCAATCCCTTCTGGAAACACTGTAGCTTTTACAATTTTTACTCTTCTACTAACTCCATTAAATTCAACTTTAAATTCTTTAGAGTTCAACATATTAGTAAGTTCATTCCTATTTTCTTTGTACTGTGTTAAAGGTAATCCGACTCCTATCTCAACTTCCTCATGAGTACAACTTTTACAAATAGCAGCTAGTAATAAAGGTAAGTAATTACTTTTATCAAATTTTCTATAATCTATTTCTAATTTTCCTTCTCCTATATAGTGAGCTTTTCCTTCGTAAACAAGTTTATCACAATAGCTCCCAAACTCTTTATGATTACTAATACATGCTTTAAACATAATATTTTCAGAAGTATTTACATTATAATTCCCAATATCTATTCCAAGTTTCATATATTCTCCCTCTTAAAATTCCCAATCTACATTATCTATATCATTAGTTACTTGAATATTCTCTTTATCTATATGTACCTTGTTATCTTTATTATCTAAGTAGAACTGAATACATCCTTTTACAAATGCGCTTTTATCGTAAGCTCTCATAACTTCATCGTATAGTTTTAATTCTTTATCGTTATTTTTAAAACTAACTTGAATTCTAGCCATATTCTACTCCTTTTTGCTCATTTTAGAGTTTTTTAACTCAAAAGTGTGTAAATTAGTATAAGTAGTTGACGTATATTTTTACACACTTTTGTACATTATGCAGGTAATTTACACACAAAACTTGAATATTGTGTTTCCTCATTTTTTATTAAACATAAAGCATTATATCTATCTAGCTCAACTAAATCATTTTCACTATATCCATCTTTTTCAAAGTAGTGTTTTAATTCATCATAAGCCTTTTTATCACATCCACTTAGTAGCAAGAAAGAAGATCCAGAAGCTAATATACTTTCCTTTAGCTTTTTAGTTCCCTGGCTTAAATAGTGCATAGCTAATGTAGGTGTTAAATTAAACTTCCTACATTCTACTAATATATCTTCCATAAGCAACTGACAATGGTAACTTTGATGTATTTCATTGATAAATAATTCTGTTTGAGTTTCAGTAGCACCTTGCTCTTTAGCTATCCAAACCTTTTGTAAAAAGAATGTAGCTAATAAACTTCTCATAGTCTTAGAAAATCTTTTAGCTGGTATCTTGATTAATATAACTTTACCTTCATTTATAGCTTTTATAAAATCTACATTATTAGTACTTTCACTTATATAAGATAACTTAGTGTATATACTAGAACTTTTTAATTTACTTATTCTATCGAGTATTCCATCTATTTTACTATCTGCATTTTCAATATTTCCTTTTTTATCTCTTTTAGATAATTCTTCTAAGTCATCTATTTCATCCTGTAATAGCTCCTTTGCACTTGCTGGCAATAAAGATATGATATTATCCCTTTTAGTTGGATTTTTAAGCACATCAATTATATCTTTAAAACTAGAATATTGATTCACTCTAAAAACTATTGTTGCAGCTGCATTTAAATATCTTAACATCCTCGTAGTTAAAGTGCTATTAACATCATTGATAGTATCAAGCAACATATTATATTGTTGAGCTTTCTGCATACATATATCTATTTTATCTACTTCTCTATCACTATCACTATATTTGTACTCATCATAAGCAAAAGACTGTAATTGTTTAGGGTTAGCACAATTTATTTCTATTAGTCTATCAATTGGAGTTATAGCTTTTATATTATCTGCTAGTTGGCATTTATCAATATAATCTAATACTATAAGACCTCTGCCTACTTTTATAATATCTTTGGCCATATTAGTCATATAATAATCTTTACCTGCTCCCATAGGACCAAGCAAAACTCTACCTAATCTTTTCATTTGCTCATCTGTAGAATAATAAGTCATTTGTTTATCATCCTTATGTTTCACTTCACCTATTCTTACTTCTCCATCTTCTAAGCACTTTGGAGCTCTTAATTCTAAAAGTTTATTATGTTTAATATTTTTATGTTGTTCTATAATATCTTTCCCGGCCACATTAACAAACTTCCCAGATTCTAAAGTTGAGGTATAATTATATTTAACTTTTATATCATCTTTATAAATGTCTATATTTTTCTTAACTTCTTCCATTTCTAACTCATTATCACCGTTTAAACTAGTAAAAGTATTAAAAGTAGTAGTACAAAGTTGTTTTTCCCTCTCTTTTTCATCACTTTTAGCACAAATTATAGCTTGAGTTTTAATGATATCACTTTTAGCTTTTCTTTGGGTGCTAGAAGAAGTCGTTTTTTCAACAGGATTAATTATATTATGACTATTTTTAGGCGCGCTTAAAAAGGCATTTAAAAGACCGTTTATAAAGTCCACTAAAAATTTCAAGCTAATAACACCTAAATCAACTATATTTTTTGATTTATTTAAATTTATTCCTTTTCTAAAATTATTAAGTGCTTCTTGAGAACTAATTTTAAAGTAATTTTGTTCTTTTTGGCTCATAGGTATAAAGTTATAAAATATACCAACAGCTTCATCATCCTGTAAAATTTCTAAAACTGATAAATTAGCATTTAATAAACTATTACTTCTCTTATCTACATTAAGACTTAATACATCATTTAATTTATAACTTAATTGATACTTAGTACAGTCATTAATATTTATTGGCAGAGCATTAACTTTTTTTATCTCAACGTTCTTCCAGGTTTCACTAAGTTTAGTTTTAACTTGACTATAAAACACTGTAGGTACTATAAAATAAAATTCCGTACATCTTTTAGTAATATGAATATAATATGATAACTTTAATTTACTAGTAATGATAAGTTTCTTATTTTCGATTCTAATAAGCCTATCTAGTTTTTTATACATTGTATTAGCTAAAACTAATATTTTATCCGTATTGGTGTTTCTGCAACTTTTAGAAGGTATTACTTGAATATGAGTATATTCTGCTTTTTGAATTTCTATATACTTAGATAGTTTAATACTTTCTGTTTTCTTTTTTATCATACTCCAAACCACGCTTTCATAAATATTTCAATTACAATATATACAGCTGGACTTACAGTAGCAATTTTTTTACCTTTATCATATCCAAATATATAAAGAATAAGAGCAACTAATCCAACTAATAAGCATGCTTTAAAACTATATATATCAATAAAATTCACTATAGAATCCCCAACAGAATCTATAATTTCTAATATATAACTAAGCATAAAATACCTCCTATAATGATCTTTCTAAGTCTCTTATTTCATATTCTAAATCTTCTTTTTTACACTTTAAATTATACGCATAATCGTCCCATCTTCTCTCTGATATACTATCTCCTTCTCTTTCTGCTCTATCAAGTTCATCACAAGCTTTATAATAATCATACTCTATGCTTCTTAAATCTCTTTCTAAATCTCTTATTTTATCTTTTATAGAAGCCTTATTATTATTACTTCCAAAACTAATCCAACTCATACTTAAATCCCCCTTTACATTTTTATCATATCAAATAATTTAGGATAGAATTGTATAAATATATAACACAGCCAATATTGCATACCACTTACACTTGCCTGCTTAAAACTAGCGCCCGATAACATTTCTTCTACTAATTTTTTAAGCCCCATACCTAAACAACCCCATTTAGCAAAATCTTTTAATAGGTCTATTAATTGATTAAATGTAGCATCTAAAGAAGCCCCTGCTTCATTAGCAAATATAAAATTCATATTAAAATGTAAGATTAATGCAGTTATAAAAACTACTCTAGTATACATAATTTTATTACTTTTTATCTGATCTATCATTTTATCTATTAAAGTAATATCTTCCTTTATTAACTCATTTTTGAATTCTTTAAATGTATAATTTTTAATTCTGTATTTATTTAATAACATGGTATAATCCCCCTTAATTTTGGTTAAAATAATTTTATAATAATTTATCGGAGGTAAATTTAATGGATGCTTTAGTATTTGTTGTATCTGGTATCTTAGGTACTATAATAGAAAACTTTTTATTTTAGTTAATCTTTGATATGCTTTAATTTATCGGTAGTTTATGTGCAGGTGCACTTGAATAGATTTTTAGAATTTAATTGAAGGGTTCTAATATTTTTTATCGAATAGTATATACGAATTAATTTTTATTAATTCACTGAGTTTTGAGCCATACGGACTGCCATCCTGTGGCTCTTTAATTATGCATTTCTTTTTTTCATATCTTCTGATATAAGCATTTTAATATAGGTGCTTATTCCTATTTCATCTTTTATAACTTCATTTAAAAAGTTGTAAATCTCTAAATCTCTAAGATTTTCTTTGAATGAAATAGATAATTTAAGAGACTGTTTCCTATTCATATCTGCTCCTTTCTGATGCTTTTTATTGACTTGTTAATACATTGTATGGAGAAGTATAGAAAATAATGCCTGTCCTGATTATATTTTTTATAAATTTTGGAAATAAACTTTATGAGGTGATATTATGAATTTAAATTATTTAGGATATGGATTATTAATAGGTCCTGCTATTTTAGTTATAGGTGGAGTGATATGGTGTTGCTTTGCAATAAATAATGATATATAAAAAGACTAGGTTTTGCCCTAGTCTTTTTATTATTCTATAGTCATATCATAACTTTTTATATCGCTAAAATTTTCATCTATTATCACTAATTTACCTTCTAAATTTTTAAGTGCTTCTAAACTTTCAATATTCATAAAAGTCATATTATCATTAGCTTTTTTACCTGCAGTAACCTCTACGCTAAATATAGGTTCTTCCATAACTCCATCTATAGAAACATCTCTTGTTTGAACTATTATCTTTTTATCTGTCTTATTTTCAACTGAAACTTTATATGATGGTCCAAGTATTTCATCATTAAATTTTTCAGTAACAACTATTCTAGCTAACTCATCATCAACTAAAACAACTTCATCTTGTTTAACTTCTAAAACCTCTTTTGTTTCTTCTTTTTGCTCTTCTACTGGCGTAGCGCTCCCACTTTCTACTTTTGATGTTTCTGGACTTGAACAAGCTACAAAAGACATAGTCACAACTCCTATTAACATCAATCTAATATTTTTACTTAACTTCATAATATTACTCCTCCATAATGTATATTTTCATGAACATTATATAACATAATATATGTAAAAATTTGTAAAAAATTGTATTTAAATATAAAAATAACTAGAGCATATAGCCCTAGCCTTTTATGTTGATATTATGCAATTTGGTTATTAGTCACCACCTGTAGTAGCTAAAGAATCCCTTATGTGTTCTACTACTAACACGACGAGTTGCTACATATATTATAACACTATTTCTTAAAATAGCTATTAATTTTATCTTTTATATAATCGTTTAAATTAACTCTAAATATTCTGTACTTACATATCCAAGTCCTTTATTTCCTTTGTAACCTTCAATAGATACCCAACCATTTAGGCAATAGTTAAGTTTTACTGTATCACATTTATTAAGTTTTCCTATTACATTATATTGAGTTCCTCGGTCATATCTAACATTTAAAACATTAGCTGTTACTTTAGCTTTTTTACCTGTATAATCTCCACTTTTAAAAGTTGCAGTTGATGATACTTGATTAGTACTTCCTTTACATTGCTTAATAAACCAGTCCCAATTATAACCAAATTTATTTGCTCTTAAAAGTTGAGGGCAATCTTTACCTGACCACTTATTATGCTGAACAACTTTATCTATAGTGAAATTATGATATTTCAATAGTATTTTAACCAACTCTATAGCATTTTCATATGCTTTTAATTGTTTTTTAGCGTCTGTAAATTGACATATCTCTATTCCTATAGATGTATTATTACCAGCTGTAGTGCCTGCGTGATAGCACTTAAAATTGGTGCTTTGAGATTGATATATCTCTATATCATCTACAGTAAAGTGCCAACTTGCAGTACGTTCTCCGCTCTTATTTATATTTTTCATATAGTTATGATTATTTTTAGCACTAGCATTATTATTTCCTGTATTATGTATAGTTATCGTGGTTGGTGCTATTTTCACATTTGGAATACAATGTCCTTTAGGAATTATATCTACTATTACTTTAGCACTTCCTATTTTAACTTCATCTAATCTGTTATTTTTCATATTACTTTACCTCTCTTTTATTATATTTTTTGTTACCTTGTTTTAATTGTTCTAGTGCATCTACTAATTGTTTTGGAACTGGTATACCTATTGCGGATGCATTTTCTAAGATACTCATTCCTTCATTACTTGCATACCACATACATACTACTGTTCTAAAAACCCACCCTTGTCCAATCAATCTATCAATCAGTACTGCAAGTATTAAGACATAAAAAATAGTTAGCTTTTTAGCTAACCCTCTAAAACCATACTCACTGCTTAATTGCTTATTTACATATCCTCTTGTTATGCCTGTTATGTAATCTAGAGCCATTACAGTAACTAGTATCATTAGAGGTATATCCCATGTCCCAAATAACCATATAAACATAGTAGAAATTAAAGAAAACATATTATTAATCCTTTCATTGTAAATATTCATCAACAACCCTCCTTTTTATGTTATAATTTAATTAATTATACTTTTTAAAGATTCTTGATGTTCTTTTAAGACCTATGTCCGTAGGTCTTTTTTATTTTGCATAAAAAAAGGACCTAAAAATATAGGTCCTAAGTTATTTTATTTACTTCGCAATATAAATCTTTTATGAATTTATTTATAAATTTTTACATTATATTGGTTATTTGTAGCATCTATTGAAGTTGATATGTCATTACAATTTAATAACGTAACATTAAAAGCATTAGTCAATGAAGGCGAACTAAATTCATTTGTAATATTTAAACTACCGTTAATATAAGATGAATTTATATTAACCTTTATATCTGTTAATGTATTATTACAATTACCAAACCTTACAGTTGCATTTGGATTATTTTCGTTTTTTAGAAATATGCAATCTTTTATATTTATCCTTGAACTATCTTTCATCTCCATTGTTGAATTACTGTTGTGATAAGAAAAAACATTTCCATATTTTGGGTGATGGCTTTCAAAGTAACAGTTTTCATATTCTATAAACATACTTTTGTGAAGTCCACCACCAACACATTGGTGCATAGATGCTACACTATCATCACTTGCTAGGTGAATACATTTTAAATTTTTAAATCTCTTAATAGCACCAGTAAATCTATCATCACTTCCTGTTTCATCATGTATACAATATCTACCGTTTTTACAACGAATCTCTATATTGTCTATTGTGCAAGTACCTCTTGTATTAATAGTTGAGAATATTCTACTTGCGTATTTATTAGTATTTTGTTCTAAAGGCGTATAAATAAGTCGTACTTTACCAATACCTATAATATTAGTATTAGGGGGAATCCAGTCAACTATATCATCCCAATTATTCGTATCATCTTGCGTAAAAGATTTTGCATAAAAAGACCCTCCAAGTTCATTAAAAATATCATAATCTCCTTGATGAATATAGATAGTTTTTTCTCTTTCATCATCTTTTAAAAATCTAATACATTCAGTAAAAGTTTCAAAATCTTTGCCTACCCCAATATGCCATTCTAATGGCTTATCAATATCTCTTATAACTTCATTTCCACATTCAATAAAATATTTAGGACATTCTCTACCTTCAATTAACATAACAAATTTTTGGCTATTTCTTTTATTTATATATATTGTTGTATCTGTTGTATAAGTTTCAAAAGTAAAAGACTCATTGACTGTTTGTCCCGTACCAATTGCGGTTCTTAATACAAACTCTCCTTCAACATATGCACCAAATGCTATTTGATGAGCATATTTTGAAACAGTATAAGATGTATTCGCCTTGACTTGTATTTCAATATAACTGAAATCATCATGCTCTGTTTTTACTAATTTTTTTACACCGTCAACAATTTGTTGAGATACATAATAACCTTTTATCCATTTACTGTTATCTAATAAATTTATTGATTTTTTTATTTTATTATTAATATTTTCATTTGCTTCTTTTACTTGACTTCTAATTGAAGTTCCTGCGTTTGAATGAATCGTACCATCATAACCAATTCTAACATCTATTAATTCTGCGTCACCCGTTGTAGAGCCTTCCGAAAGCGAAGTAAATGTATCTATTCTTTTTCTTTCTACTTCTAGCTCACTTTTGCTTGCTTTATGTTCCAATTGCGAATCAAAATTATCAAGTCTATCTGGCAACCAATCATGTGATCCTCGTGAAGCAGCAACTTCTGCATTACTATTCCCTTCATTGATTACTAAGTTTTTAAATTGCTCACCTAACTTATTTTGTTTTTCTGTAGTTCCTTCTACCTCTTTATTTATAGCATCTATTCCATCATGTATAGAACTTCTTACATCTTTGCCAAATAATGCACCTTTAATATTTTCTAAATGTTTTTTAATATTTGCCATAAAAAAATCACCTCCTTATTCTGTTGGTGTTTGTAATATTTCTAAGATAGTATCTAACTTTGTATCAAGTGTATCTATCTTATCTAATTTAGTTTTGATAATAGATATATCATTCTTAATTATAGATATATCAGTCTCAACAGAATCAATCCTTTCTGTATTATTAGTAACAATATTAGATAGCACAGTAACTAAATTTACAACCTCTTCAACATTATCTATATTGCCATTTAGTGCATTATCTAAATTTCCTATAGTTCCTCCTATAGTCACTATATTATCTTTAATGCCATTAACTGTACTTATAGTATTATTAATTTTTTCTGCAACTTCTTTAACCTTAGTAGCTGTTTTCATTATAGACAATTGATATTGTTTTATATCCTCAAATTTATCGCCTACATTTATACTTGAATTTTGAGGACTTTCTATATCTATAGTCTTTTCAACAACTCTTAAGTATTCATCAATATTCATCAAAGGATTAATAACTCTATAATAATTATAAATATCAATATTATCTAAATCTAAACCTATAAGGCTTAAATCTAGAGCACTGATACTATACTTCTTCTTAATTCTATTGTTAGATTTTAATAGTTCTTTCCCTTTTCTAAGTAAATTTTCAGGTAATGTTATATCATCCCAAGTTTCACTATCTTCGATTATCCCAAACTTAGACATAGCTTCGATATCATCTATATAATCTAATTCATTATTTATACTTGATATAGTAAGTCTTTCTTCTGTTTCAATTTCTGTTTCATTGCCTTCTTCATCAACTTCTGTTTTTTTAATTTTAGCACCTAAAGGAACTAATCTTGTTATTATATGTGTAGGATCTCTTTCTTCTTCTATGGATTTTAAATTTTTAGATAATCTAATTTCTGTACTAGATGTATAGCCAATTTCTTGCAAATAGTCTAGATACCTAACACCATTTGAATATCTTATTCTAAGCTCTCCGCCTAATCTATCTATTAATTTATCCTTTATAGTATCAAATGTTTTCTCATATCCTAGAAAACGATATAAGCTATTATTACTATCAACTACGTCAACTACCCCTACTGTAAATTTTTTATCTTCAGATACTTGTTTATTATGATTGTCTATTATTATTTCTAAAAATTGTTTAACTGTTATATTGTGATATTCTCCATATCTTTGAGTAGAATCCATTAAGTAACCTAATTCACTTTCACAAACAACTGTTTTAGTTAGTAAGCCAGTATCTTTCATAATATGCTTAGGAAGTAGTACTCGCCCTTTAAACTCAATTTTATTAGTCTTAGTATTGATGACTTCAATTAGAGTTGTAAGGGCGTGTAATTGATTATATCCAATATTATTAGGTAATATATTAAACTGAAAACTATCTATAGAATTTATTCCAAATTTAATTTGACCAGATATCCTAGGAGAATCAGGAGATGTACTAATTGTATTTATATAAGTTTCTATACCATTGTTTATTATTTTAACTAAATACAATTATAACACTTCCTTTCTAAATTTAAATTCAATCGTACCGTTACCTTTTACAGTCATATTATTTTCACCAATAGATAACTCAAATCTATAATCCTTACTAGTACCAGAATTAAATTTATATATAGTATTTCCTTTTATAACTTCCATAGAGGAAGAACAAATAACACTAGGTATAATATTCGTAGCACTAGCATTATATATAGATATATTCTTACTTCCAGATATATCAAACTTACTATCTTGAAGTACATCTAATTCAAAGTTAAAGTCATCCCATAAGTTGTTACCTTCATAGCTGTCTCTAATTTTAAATGGATATGCTATAAAACTTACTGTTAATTCTCCTGTATTTCCATTTTCTTTAAAGTCATCATCTTCACATTCAGCTAAGAAATAATATCCTGGTATTGAATCATCATATAGAGGTTCCTTACCTCCTTGATGTAACCAATTTAACAAGTTTATCTTTTTTATATTCATATGAGTTTTTGTCTTCCCTACTATATTGAATACATATTGAAGAGATCTCTCACCATAGGTCTGTCCTCCATATAGACTTGAAAAGTCATATGAACCATTCATGAAAGGTATAGTCTCTTTTATCTTATTTTTCTTAGGACTTCCTATAGATTTAGATTTTATAGTTACATCAAAATCTTTGTAACTATGCTTATTTCCTTTTCTTATTCCAGGCATCAAAGAGCTAACCCCCTTTCACTTAAATTTAAACGATTACCATTAATGATATCTGAATACGGTGCAACAACATTTGCTATTGTTTTGCCATCTACATTTAAATTTATAGATATTGTTGATGAAGAATTATTATTTAGATATCCCATTTTCTCCATAAGCTCCGGAATCTTACTCAATGGTAATATTGCCTCTGGACCAGCTTCTCCGCCTACCATAGCTTTCCCACTCATTGGATTAAATCCAAACATAGTAGGATTAGTCATTATCCCACCATTTTTATACCATTCTATCAATTTTGTTATCCTATAGGCTTTTTATCCTATAGTTCTTATAGTTTCCTATAAGTTCAGCATATATTTTCAACTCAATGAGTTGCAAACCACTCTTGGGAATGTTTTATTCTTTAGATACAAAGTCCAAAGGTTCAATTCCTATGCGTTACGGTGATTAAGGCTTTTTAATTCCTTAATTTACCTCGGTATTATCATGTATTTATAGTTATAATAAAGATCTTGATAAAATATCATTTATATTTGGATATTGATTGTATGGAATTCTCAATAATGAATACCCTTTATCAAAACAGAATTCATTCTTTAACAAATCATTCTTAATAATTTTTTCATATTGTAAATTCATTTCTTCTTCATCACTACTAAAATTTCCAATTCCAAAATGTTGTTTACCATCAAATTCAATTAACAATTTAATATCATTGTCTTTATTTAATATCGCAAAATCAAATCTCAACTTTTTAGATAATTTCAAAGTTTCAAATGTATACTCTGGTATATAGCTTATATTATTTGAGATAAGCCAATCCTCTATTTTCAATTCACCTTTAGATCTTGTGTTGTTGTTTTGTCTACATATTTTACAACTTCTAACATCATATCTTCTAAACATATCAAATAATGTTCTGAATTCATTTCCACAACTACACTGTATTCTAATCTTGGTATTTGAATTTTTATATTGATTACTAAGTAGCTTACATCCGCTTTTACTTTCAGATTCAATATAATTTTTAATATATTTGTAATCTAATTTTCTTTTATCTGCTTGAATATTTCTACCACATTGTTGACACTGTCTTTGACTATTGTTTTTAAAATGCTTAAATGGAACTAGAAATTCATTTCCACAACTACACATCATTAATAATTTACTATGTGCGTCAACATACTCATTAGATAACAATTTACAATCACTATTGCTTTCTACAAACTCCCTTACTTCATCGATTGACATTCTTCGTGAAGTGGCACCGTTTAATTTTCCACATTCATTGCATTGTCTTTTGTTTCTTCTTAAAAACTTCTCAAATGTTGCTTCAAACTCATTACCACATTTACACAATAACTTTAATTTTGTAGAACTGTTTTTGTATTCATTAGATAATAATTTACAATTTGAATTTGATTCTATTATTTCTTTAACTTCATTAAAAGTATATCTTTTTATTTGTAACACCCCTTTGATACCATTTTATATAATATACATTATGGTATTTTGTAGGATTTATCAACTATAAATATTTAGATTTCACCGATTTTGGTTTGTTTTCAATAACTAATCACTTAGTTATGCGGCATTTCTACCGAACTTTGGTACACTTGGCGGATTTAAACTAAATTTACCGCTAATACTAATATGAGGTAACTTTAATTTCGGTAAGGACCAACTAAAATTAAAGAATGATTTTATTTTCTGAATCGCATTATTAACTTTATTTTTAGCATTTTCCATTTTTTCATTAAATCCATTAACTATCTTTTGAAGAACTGTATTTACTATATTAGCTGCTCCTTGAAAATCACCACTAAATATAGCTTTAATTAAAGAAATTGCAGTTTTAACAACGCTTGTAGCAGTATTCAACTTAGATGTAAAGAACCCAACTATAGATGTAAGAATACTTGCTGCTAATGCTAATATTTGACTTAATCCATTATTCCATACAACCTTTATTAAACCCCACGCCGTAGATATTATATCCTTCACTATTGACATAACATTAGATATTATAGATTGTATTTGTGAAAATACTTCATTTACCTTATTTCTAAAGTTTTCATTTTCATTATATGCTTTTACTATAGCAGCAACAAATACGCCTATCACTGATACTACAGCTATAATAGGACCAAGTACACTTGCCATAACTCCTATTAATCCACTTATACCACTACTAAGAAATGCTACTACTCCACCTGCATTTGTTATAATTGGAGACATTGTAGCAAATGCAAAACCTACTTTACCAACAAATGAAATTAATGTACCTAATACAACTAAAACTGGACCAATTGCTGCTAAAAGACCTGCTATTATTAATATTGTATTCTGCATTTCTGGACTAAGATTTTGGAATCCTTCACAAAGTTTAGATACAAAATTTGCTCCTTTTTCTATATAAGGTAAAAATCGTTCACCTATAGTTATTCCTACGCCCTCAAGTGCAGATTTCATTTTAGTTATGGCACCTTGTGCTCCACTATTCATAGTTTCAGCCATCTTACTAGCTGCGCCATCAGCATCATTTATGTATCCACTTAGTTCATTAAATCTCTCTCCTGAATTTGCTAACAGTGCATTTACTGATTTTAAATCAACCTTGTTAAAAATACTATTTAAAACTTGTGTCTGCTCACCTTGTGTCATTGTACTTAAAGTACTATCTAAATCCTTAAATATATCATTAAGAGGTCGCATATTACCTTGAGCATCAAATACTTCAAGTCCTAATTCTTGCATTTTCTTAGCAGCCTTGTCAGTAGGTGCAGATAAGGATAAAATTACGTTTCTAAGTGCAGTTCCTCCTTCTGCTCCTTTGACACCATTATCTGCTAATATACCTAGTGCCGTATTCATTTCAGTAGTACCGCCTGCTAATACCTTAGCCGTTCCTCCAACAGTCAATATAGCTTCTCCTAATTGAGCTACACTAGTATTTGATTTTTGAGAAGTCTTGGCCATTTTATCTACAAAACTTTCAGTAGTACCTGCCATTTCACCTAAAGCTGACATACTATCAGTTACCATATCTGATGCAGTCGCTAAATCCATACCACCTGCTGCTGCTAAGTTTAAAACACTTGGTAATGTAGATACAGATTTATCTACATCATATCCTGCAAGAGCCATATAGTTTAAGGCTTCAGCTGCTTGAGATGCACTAAATTGAGTTGTTTTCCCCATATCTTTAGCAGCATTTTCTAATTTTTTGAAATCCTCACTCCCATTAGCTATTTCCTCTGATGTCATTCCCATAGTTGCAGCAACTTGATTCATAGAACTTTGGAAATCCATAGCAGTTTTTCCACTAGCAACAGCTAATGCGGTTATAGGAACAGTTAGTCCTACAGTTAATTTCTTACCTACACTTGATATCTTTTCTCCTGCTTGCCTCATTTTATCAAAGGTTTTTCCAACTGAACTACCTTTTTTATCAATAGAATCAAGTTTCTTTAGAGCTTCCTCATCTTTGATAACGATACTACCAAACAGTTTAAAAATTTCCATATTCTATACCTCCTTCCTAGCTTTCTTTTGCCTTATCTCAGAAACATCTTTTAATATGTCATCCATGCTAGAAAGTGTACTTGTAGTTGGAGTTATAAGTTTATTCTTATAATCACCAAAACTTACAAATGTCTTTTCATCCATATTTGGATATAGCGTAAGCCACATACTAAAGGCTTTATTTTCAAAATCTTTTTCATATGCTTTGTTTATAAGTTTGATTGCATTTTCCCAATTCATATTAAAGATATAATCAATATTTGAATATCTGCTTAAAAGAAGATCTAAACAGTCATCTACATCAACTTGCTTACAAGTGTAAAAAAATTACTATCTTTAACCATATTTTTAAATTCAACTATTACTTCTGCGACTTCATCTAAATCTTTATTTCCAAATTCTTCACCCGAGCATCCACATAAATCGCCTAAAAACTCATTAACCTCATCTTGAGCTAAATGTAAATTCTCAAGTACGCTTTTAAACATATTTATACCTACATTTATTTGCATAGATTCGGTATCTTTAGAACCTACAGTAACTCCACTCATATCTATATTAAAATCAATCTTCTTTAATATTCTAGACATCTTAAATATGTCATTTCCATTTAATTTTCTTAGTTTCATAAATTATCCCTCCTTTTTCAATGGTATAAACACCTTAAGACATTTTTACAACCACCTTAGAATCGATTCTATGAGGTCGATTTTTTGAAAATAAAAATAGCACTAAATTAATAGTGCTATTTTTATAATTATTTTATAAATTCAACATCCCAAGGTTCATTTTCCATATCATCTTCGTCATATGTACCTACATATGTCAATGCTTGTATAACTTCATCTTTATCTTGTAAGGTCCAATCTAAATTTTCAAGGTTTATTGCATTTTTAAGAGTTATTATTACTCCTTTACCTTGCTTAGTTTTTCCAGTCCATTTTACAGTTTTATAATCTTCTGTTGATATATCTGTTTTACCAGTTACTTTTGTATTAGTATCTGTTGTTGACTGCATACCAGGATAATAATTAGTAAAGTCTTCTGGTAACATACTAAGAGCATTTATTGTAAGCTTAGGTACAGATTTATCTATTACAGTTCTACCTTTAACAGGACCTCTATCTCCATCTGCTTCTATATCTCTATATTCTCTTTCAATTACAAATTGACCGCCGCCTCTAGTTATGGCTATATCTTTTCCACCTATAGAGAATACTCCATGTCCTAAAATTATCATATCTATTTGTTCCTCCTATTTAAAATAAGTTTGAACATTAAATCTAAGTTGCCTTCTTTTTAATGTTTTATCAGGATCTTCTACCTTTAATCTTTGTTGCCTATAAAATGTAGGTAAAACAAATTCATTAGGTAAATTAGCTTCATCTAATAATCTATCAATAGTGTCTGCTAAGTCCTCTATTACCATTGATGAATCATTTCTATCCCATATATCAATCGTTAGTATTAAATCATCCCTATGACTCTTTAATCCATCATTTATATTAAATACAATATATGGATATTCTGCATTCTTTGGTGCATTTTCATGATACACTCTAGGATGCTTACTTTTTAAAGTATCTAAAATTAATTTAAGTAATTTATTCATCACTATTCAACTCACTATATACTTGTTTTGTTAAAGTCGTAATTGTATCAACATTTTCAAGTACTGTAGGCATTAAAAATGGTTCTGCACTCATTTGACTATTGCCAAGTTCCCATGCAGGTGCATAAAAGGACTTACTACCAATTAGTAAGTCCTTTTCTTGCTTTCTTGCCCAGTATTGTATGCTTCTTCTTAATCTACCACTTTTTCTACGTGCTTTTCTTCTTACTTCACTTGCTAAAAATTGTCCAATAAAATTATATACACGCTCAGGCTTCTCCTGTATTTTCTTTTTAGCCTTATCAACTTTTGATATATATGATTTTTGCTCTGACCTAGCCTTAGCCATTTACAACACCTTCTAATATAATTTCTAACTTATCTACACTTACTTCATAAGTTCTAATTATCTTATATTCTTTGTTGTTATACCTTGCTTGTGTCTCATCTTCGTATTCAAATGAATTTATTTCAAACTTAATTTCAGGTTTAAATCCACTAGCCTGTGCTTGGTAAAATTCACTCTGTTTAATACTTTTTCTTTTACCAAAGATCTCTTTATATTTTTTTATTGGTATATTATCACCTATTTCATTTTGTTCTGTTATTATATCTATTAACTCTAATACATCATCAAAACTACTCATTATAATCACCACACAAACTTAAATGTTGTTTTAAAGATTCATATGATGCTTGATACTTCTCACTATATTTATTATCTAATCCAAAATTAGCCTTACAATATGTTTTTATTGCTTGACGTATTAAAGGATCATCCTCTTTTACATTAATTATTCCAGATATTTTTAAATCTATCTCTGCCGATTGAATTAAATCTGATATTTCTTCATCAAAGGCACTACTTTTTATTCGTAGTGCCAATTTGATAGATTCTAACATATAAATTCACCTATTCTATGCCTTTTTTAATATAACTAAAGAATCCTTTTGAAGTACTTTACCATCAACTAACATTATAGCCTTAGTTACTTGATCGTCAGTGTCATTATCTTCGTATCTTTTCATAGTCATATTTAAGTTTGTATTTAATACATAATCTTTAAAGTTGAATAAGAAAGCAAATGCTTCTTGTGATATTGCTGCATCAAATGAAGGTAAGTAGTTACATAATATAACTTGTCTACCTAATAAAGTTCTTTCAGGTTTACCACCTATTCCATAGTTAACTCTCGCTATTGGTTGTCCAGCAGAATCTTTCATTCCTTGATATGTCATAAATGTTTTTTTAGTCATGCAGTAAACTGCCCCAGATTCATATTCTAAAGGTAATGCACTTTCTGCATCTATTAAAGTATCATAATCTATAGTATCAACCTCTAAACTTTGTCCTTCATTTGGAGTTTCTTTTAATATACCTTTTGGTTGACCTACTCCAGTACCATTTATTATAGATTCCTCTATCGCCTTTGTCATCGCTTCAACTACATTATTTATTAAAGTAGTTTCAAATACTGGTAATGCCATTGTATCCATTTCTAAAGACATAGATACTGCACATCTTAATTTATAATAAGCAAATGTTATTGTACCTTGTACTTGTTTCTTTTGTTTATCACTTGTTGCTCCTTCTGCTACCCAAGATGCAACAGGCTTAACTGTAGATGTAGGAACTGTTACTCCACCTTTTATAGATGTTCTAGTAACTAACGGTAATATCATTCCAGTAGCTTCTATTTTTTCTATTATTTTTTCTAATACTGTAGTAGGTATCATTACTGAAGCATCTGTAGTTTTAGTATTTTCATTTGCATTCATAAATTCTCTAGGCATTTCAACCCCTCTTGATACATAGTTCATAAATGCTTTTCTATATTCTACTGAATTAGTTAAATCTTCTTCTATTGCATTACTTGTATTTGCTAACACAGTTCCTCCGATAATATTTTTAGAGTTATTCTCTAAGTTTGTTACTTTTGCATTATCTTTTAATGCATTTAAGTTAGCTGTTGCTTTAGATCCTTCTTCAAATTTATTATCTAACTCTTTTATTTCTTCCATTTTAGCATTAGCATCTTCTATTTTACCTTCATTTATTAATGCTTCTGCCTCATTGTATAATCCATTTCTTAATTGTAAATACTGTTCTCTGTTCATATTATTTTTCTCCTTTTAAATTTAATAATTTTAATTTTGCTTGTAGTTTTTGTTGCATAAAAAAATCAACCGTACTTTCTTTAGGTTGATTCATAATTGGATTAAAGTTTCTAAACCTTTCAAGTAAGTTATTATCTATCTTACTTACTGAGTTACACATACTTACTGCACTATTTTTTAATAGATCTACCATTGATTTATCTACTTTTTCATCAGTAAACATTATTTCATCAATAAGACCTAATTCTAATGCTTCTTCTGCGGTAAGCCATGTTTCTTTATCCATCATCTTTTTAATTTCTTTTTCATCTAGTCCAGCTTTCATTATATAGGCATTAGATATTGTTTTATTTGCTTTTTTTAATATTTCTGCTGTATGCTCCATATCTCTATAATCTCCACTAGCTTTTGTTGAAACATTGTGTATCATTATCTCTGCTAAAGGAGACATTTTGCATTTACCAGCCATAGCTATAACACTTGCTATACTTGCACATAGTCCATGTATTTCAATTATTACATCGCCTTTATATGTCATTAGCATATTGTAAATATCGCATCCAGCAAAAACATCTCCTCCGCCACTGTTAATTCTAACGGTTATTGGTTGTCCATTTGCTCTACTTAATGCATTCTGTACTGTCTTTGGAGATACTGCTTGTATTCCATACCATGAATATAGCCACTCATTTCCACTTGGTATTACTTCACCTTTTACATCAACGAATATCAATACTATTCACCTCCTTTCACAACTGCTGTATCTAATCTTCTTATTGGTTCATCTCCACCTTCTATAGGATGTAAATTAAGTGCTTCTCTCCATTCATTAGGTGTTAATGCTCCTCTATCTACCATTTGAACTAAATTTAATTTAGTTGATATACTGGCATATTGTAAATTAGATGCTTCAAATACAATTTTATTTCCAAAGCCTCTTTCTCTTCTAGTAAATAGCTTTCTAGTAAATTCATTACTTAGTTGCATAGCTAAAGGTTCTATTTCAGCTTCAAAATAAGAAATCCACTCATCTTCTGTATATTTACTTTGTACTATTTTTTCATTTGTATTAAAAAACGAATAAATACGTTGTACAGTTTTTTCAGTTTGAGTTGCATTTGGTACATAATCTTTAGGTTCTACTTGTTTTGCATCAAATTTAGCATCTGTAGCAGCTGCCCCTCCACTATTTTCTATATTTAAGAATGTATTAGTGAATTTTTTAGTCTGCTCTTCCATATCTTCCGGTCTAAGTGTTTGATTGAATTTAAGTAACCAACGTATTATTCCATCATTTTTAACAGCCTTTACAATACCTTGATCTGTTGTATTTACTATTTCCATTAATGAAGTAAGAGCCTTTGTTGGACTATCTCCAAATATGTCATTCTCATTGAAATCTTTTCTAATATGTATTATATCCTCATATGGATAAGTTACCATCTTACCATTTCTCATATTAAATCTTATATAGAGGTATCCTTCCTTATCATATAGCGCTTCCATACCATTAGCTATTATCGGATATAACTCCATAGGATATCCATTTTCATCTCTATGTATATATATAAAAGCATTATTATTTAGTTCAAGTTGAGTTGTTATTTTCTCGAATAATACTTGTCCTGACATATATGGATTAGGGTCCTCTAATAAAAATCTAATATATGGCTCTGGATTAATTGAAAATCCTTCTGTAGAGTTTCTTATATGTTTAGGTACTAATTTACCTATTGCCTTAGCTTTTGGTCTTATACATGAACGTACAATATCTGATTGATACAAATTTCCGTTCCAAGTATAAAATCCATTACCTTTATCAATTATCATTTCATATCTAGTTAGCGATGGATTTTTGTTAAAAAATTTATTTAGCATTCCCATTTTTATCACCTCCTTTCTAAATTATAGATTGATACTCTGACATCTTATCTTTCAATACTACATATCCGATTATTAAAGATACCGCTCCATCTATACGTTTACGTGAATCTACTCCTTTAATTGGTTGTATATTACCATTTATATCAACTTTTATTTCAGTATTAGATAAGCACCATTTATCTATTGTATTATTGTTATATATAACCTTATGAGCCATTAAATCTGCTCTTAATTCTTTCATAGGAGATGATAAAGTAAGGACACCTTGTCTAACTTTAATCATAGCTTCTTTTCCAAATTCATTTTCATATGCTAATAATAAACTATCATCAACATGCCATGGATCATAACCAATCCAAGGAATATAAATATCATATTCATCTCTTATTTCTTTAAACCACTCTAACATATGATATTTATTAACCTTATTACCAGGACATACTCTTAATAATCCTTGTTTTTCCCATAATTTATAAGGAACCCCATCAGCTTCCTTGTTATCTTCCAAATTATTAAGTTTTCCTTCTGGAATAAAGTACATTGACATTACATAGATATTTTCATCATTAGGTCTCATACATAATACTTTAGCACTTGCTAAGTCTGTAGTTTCTGCTAAGTCAAAGCATCCTATGCCATATCTGAATCCCATATCTTTAATATCAAACTTAGTTTCATTATTAAGTTCATCCCATCTAAGCCATGCACTAGAAGAGTTTTCCTTCATGTTAAAATCCTTAACCATTACCGTAGCTTTAAATGTTGGGTCATTCTTAGCTTTATTTACATATTCTCTTAAAGTATCTACTTTCTTTATTGTCCCAAGTCCTGGATTAGCTTTTATCCAACATTCTTCTTTATCCCATTCATCTTTATCATCTAATTCATAAATAAATGGTAAAAATGTATCATCTATAACTTTATTTTCATCAGTAGAGGTATATCCATCTAATACTTTACAAGCATAATCATATTGAGCATCAAATATAGATTCTCTTACAAATCCATTTGTAGTTATACAAAATAGTAAAGGTTGATTTCTAGATGACATAGATTGTTTCATTAGGTCATATAAATCTCTATTCTTAATAGCTGCTAACTCATCAATAGTTATCATATGTCCATTAAGTCCATCAAGACCATTTGAATTACTTGCCAATGCTTTTATATACGATAAAGTAGGGTTAAAAAATAAATCTGATTTTCTTTTTCTTATATGTTTACTCAGTAGTGGAGATTGTTTTACCATATTATGAATTTCATTAAAACACTTTTGAGCCTGTTCGAGTTTAGTTGCAACACAGTAGTTTTCTGCGGCACCTTCTCCATCTCCTATGAGCATATATAAATTAACTGCGGCTAACTCAGTTGTTTTGCCATTTTTTCTGCCTTCTATAGTTAAACTTTCTTTATATTTTCTAAGACCAGTATCTTTATGCACAAATCCAAATATAGCTTGAAACTTAGCTTTTTGAAATAATTCTAGTTTTAAAGTAGTTCCCATATTTCCTTGTGCTTGTTTACAAAATGTTTCTATAAATTCAATAGGCTTAAGGCTTAATTCTAAATCAAATATATAATCGCCTTTAGGATTATATAAATCATCAACTAACTTAGCATACACTTGCTTTATTCTATGACAAGCAACTATTTCACCAGATATAATTTTTTGATAATATTCTTCTATGTATGTTCCTGTCATTTCTTAATCTTATTCCTATTTAAAAATTCAAGAAGTTCATCAGCTTCTTCTTTTTTAACCTCTACTGGTAAAAGATCTATTAGTTGCTTCATAACATTTGAGTATCTTTGAATAAAAGTAGTATAAATTTTGACCTCAGGTCGTTCTCTATTAAATCTTTGTTCCCCTTGTTCAAATACTTCAGTAAATCCATTTTTTAATAAATTTTCTCTTAATTCTTCTAATGAGATTTTTATAAAGGCTGCTTCATTAATAAGTCCTTCTAATACTTTAATTTTTTCTTTTGGGAACTCTTTGTATAATTTCTTAATTCTATTTATTTCTTGTTTAATATTTTTTTCTTTATCTAAATCCTTCTCAAATTGCTCTTTTAATTGTTCGACTTTACTTCTCATTTGTACCCCCTCTATTTTTGAAAATTTCATGTGGAGGAAAATTAAAGTCCCTACTCCATACGGTCTTCCCTGGTACCCCCTTATGTATTTTAAGGGGGGGATAGTACTATGCCTTATGTTTAGCGAACCAATTCTCGATTAACCCTTTATGTAATTCTTTATCAACTCTTTCATTATCATGCTTAATACGTTCTAAGCATTCATCTATAGTAGAATACATATATATAACCTCTGCATTTAATCTATTAGCTAATTCCTCTCGCTCTTTCTTATCAGGAAGTAAACCTATAACCCACATATTTTTACTATCCACTGTCTTCTCTTCTATTCTCTTATATATATAATCTCTAATACCTATTGCTATATCTAATAGATTATTAGCTATTCTAGCCTTATCCTCCATACTTATAGCTTGCATAATTAAGTCTAAGTCTACTACTAAATCTCCTTCTTTTTTATTATCTCTTACATAAGTAGTCTTACCAGATGCTGGTGCTCCATAGACTATATATGTTTTACATTGAACATAATTTCCTTCTTCATCAAAGTACATTCCATTATTAGTTATCCTTTTTCTCTTAGATTTCTTCGCCTTTCTATTATTAGGTTGCCATGGATGGCTATACCTATGTTTATCAAAATGACACTTCTTACAAAGTAAAACTAAGTTATCCTCATTAGTTGTTATATCAGGATTATTTATATTCAATGGAGTTAATGGTTGAATATGATGAACTTCTTCTCCTGGTTTTTCACATTCAGCACATAGTCCATGATACTTTTTTACAATATATAATCTACATTCTTCCCAAGCCTTTGAATTATAAAAACTTTTACTAAATTCTCTTGCCATTAAACTCACCTCAATTTAGCTTCATAAATTAGCTATAAATCAGCTTTATTTTTATACGAACATTGTTTATATTCCAACGTTTATAGTTTGTATTTTATATCAATAAATACCTTATTTACCTAGAGAATACGGAATTCTTTTTTTATCTTTTCTTCTATTATAGTAAAATTAAAAATCTACCCTTAATTCTTTTAACTTTATTTTTTAGGAATTAATAAGTAAAAATAAAAAAACTTACAGAAAATCATCTAATGATTTACTATAAGTATCGTACTTTAATCTTTCTAAATCTAAGTATAATTTTGTCTCCTCTATGCTAGAATGACCTAACATTTCCTTAACTGCGATTATGTCATATCCACTTTCAACATATATCTTATATGCATATGTCTTCCTCATACAATGAGCTGTTGTATAATATAATCCTAAGTACTCTCCTGCTTTTTTTAAGATTTTACTAATTGTATCAACTTCTATATGACTATCACCTTTATTACTCTTAAACATATATTCATAATCTTCTTTATCATCAATATATGTTTTTAATCTAGATTTAAGTTTTTTACTAACTGGTACTCTTCTAGGTTTAATATTCTTTTTTCTTATATTCTTAGTATTCTTTTTCTTATTCTCTAAGATTATAAATTCATCCTTTTTAATAGCTTCTCTAACATCACCTACAGTTAACTCAACAAGATCTCCTGCCCTAAAACCTGTAGTGATTCCAATTTGAAATAATATAGAGTTTCTTTTACCAAATCTATCACTACTAGCTTCTAAATAAGCTATCATTCTTTTTACATCTTTTACACTCTTTATAGGTTTAGATGCACTCTTTGTTTTTCTTTTTACCATTTTTACAACATCCTCTTTCTCCTCTCTTATCAAACTTAGGTTTCTTTCTCATTTCTATATCTAATTCTCTTAACTTACTATCTTCTAACTCATGTATCATTTTAATTTCACTTGCATCTACCCACTTCTTCATATTCATTCCCCTTTAACTGAATACAAAAAAGACCCATACATGAAAGGTATGAGCCTTTTTAATACATCTAAAAATTACTGAACTCTAAGTAGAAGGATAAGTTTACCAATCTTACCCTCGTAGACGTTAAGATATTGCTACTAATATTTTTCTATATTAATAATATAGCACATATTCTGTCCCCAAAGTGTCCCCTATTTGTCCCCTTTTGTATTTTTATGTAAAATTTATAAATATATTGCATCTTCTCCGAAGATATAATATGCTAAATCACATATTGCATTATCATGCATTCTTGCAACATAACTTTTTGTATAATTAACTTTTTTAGCTATATCTCTAAATGAATTATTCTTAGTTTTTGCTAAATATCTTATGTCTATAATTTTTTTCTCAATTTCTTTTAATTCTCTAGAATATAATTCAAACATTCTTACATAATGATTTATTCTTTCTACTTGAGCTTGTAAACAACATATCTTACTGTCTGTAGTTATTATTAAATCATCTATACCTTTATAACTACTCTTAGATGATTTAATCCCTAATTCATTCTCAAAATTTATACTTAAGTTTATCCCTTGTGTAGATTTTAATAACTGTATTTCATCTTCTAACATAGCCTTTTTATCAATCTTTTTTCTTAAATCTTTAAGATATATTTTAGTTTTATCTATGTATTCATCTTTTATATTCATATTTTACACCCCATAATATTTATTATTTGGTGTATCCCCCTGTTAAAGCCTATAACCCCCATTATAGACTTCCCTTATCCCCTATTTTTTAATTAAATTCTCTAAAATGGTATATCATCATCTTCTATTGCATCCCATCCGCCATGTTCTAATCCTACTCCTGGTTCAAATGCTTGATTTTGACTGTTATTTTTTCGATTATCTAAAAACTGTACCCTATTAGCATTTACTCTTACTGCTCTTCTATTTTCTCCAGCTTCATTCTTATAATTATCTATTCTTAGTGAGCCTTGAATACCAACTAAACTTCCCTTACCTATGTAGTTAGCACAGTTTTCTGCACTCTTCCCCCATACTTGTATATCTATAAAATCTGTTTCTTTCTTTCCACCTTTTCCAGTAAACTCTCTATCAACTGCTATAGCGAATTGTGCAACAGGCGTTCCACTTCCTGCTATATATCTAAGTTCTGGATCTCTTGTTAACCTTCCTATAAGTATTATTTGATTCATACTATCTCCTCCTATTTTTTGAATGTCTTATATATGCTTGTAGGCTATTAGCTACACTTATTAGTTGACACGCTATCTCTTCAACTTGTATTGACTTATATGTATCTTGTCCTTCTTTTTTTAACTTCTCCCCCAAGTAATTTACACTACTTACAATTTCATTATATTTCTCATAACTAAAGTTACTCATTTTATTCCCTCTTTTAGTTAACTAAATTATTGTTTTAATCCCTATCGTAAAGTCACCATATTTGGATATCTCTTTTTTTGTTCATCATGTTGTAATATATCTAATATATATTTTGCATTCATATGATCATTTAATATTAATACAAGTTTTCCATTTTCAAATATCCCATAATCACAAACTGCACTTCTTATTTCATAACTTGATTTATTTTCCATAAATTAAAATCTCCCTTTTGTTTGCTATTCATCTTCTGTTTCTTTTAAATATTCTTCTTGTGAAATCTCAACCACTTCTACACCTTCATCCCAGTTAATTTTCGCAACTTTAAATTTTTCTGCATCTTCTTTATTCTTAAATTCCATACCGATTTTTAGATATAACCCATCTCCTAATGGATGCTTTATTGTTTTAAAATATCTCTCAACTTTTATTAGTGTCATAATCTCCACCACCTATTTAAATTCATCACCTGTTACATAAAAATAACTTTTATCTTTATATCTAAGATTTCTTTCAAATTCTTTACTAGTACTTATGACTAATAAATCTCTTATTTCTTGATCACGTTCTTCAAATACCTCTAAAGCTGCATCTCTAGTAACTGTTATATTAAACTCATGTCCATGTTCTATTATTCGTTTTAGAAGTTCTGTTGCAACATAAAATTTATCTTGTATTTCTTTATTTTTAAATTCCTTATTCTTAGGAAACTCTATAATATTTCCTAAAAGTTTTAATTGCTCTGTTTTCATAAATTAAAACTCCTCTTTTAACTGTATACCTTATCTTTATCTATAACCAATAATCTTAACGCTAGTACACTTTCATGTGAGTTGTAATCTTCGCCTTTATTACAGAATATAATCGTATAATCTATTTCTGTAATATACATACATGCAAATCTTTCAAATGCTTTATCTTTATTTACAAAGTGTGATTTATCTTCACCTTCAATTTTTATACTATAATTCTCAAAGTTTGATATCCTTAAAAGCTCTTTTACTTGCATAATAACCCTCCTATAAATTTCTAAGCCAACAACCGCATTTATTATCTATAACTTGCTGTCTACAATAGAAACATAATACTTTTCTTGTCCACCACTTATTTTTAATCTTCATACTAAAACCCACCTTTTGTTTGCACTAATAACAAAGTATCATAACACTTTGAACTAAGTTATTATTAATCGAAACACAAGTTGAAAATTTTATATCTAATTCATATCCTTTATCTTGAAATTCTTGAAGATACTTATTAAATTCTTTTTGGAATACTTCACAATCTTCATTTGAAATAACTCTATATTCTCTTATAACTTTCATAACTTCACCTCTTAAAATATGTTTTTACTTTCCTATATGTTTTGGTAATACTCCAGTTTTTAAATACTCCTCTAACTGTTTCTTACTCATTTTATAAGTCTTAACCTCACTAGTATGTTCGTTCTTATACTCATACTTAAGTTCATCCTTATATTGACCCCAATCCCAAAGCTTTGGAATAGAATTTTGTCTTATATAATTTTCTGTAAGTTTCATTTTCTCAACCTCATAATATACTCGCCTTTAACTTATCTTAGATAAATCTTTTATTGTCTTTGTTTCATATCTAATCCTATATCTTTTATACATAATCCCTCTGTTTGAGATAGTAACTCTAACTCTATCGTAAGTACATCCAAAGTACTCTGCACATCTAGATATATTATCAAATCTAAATTCTTCTCTAGTTTCTATATCATTTACAACTACACTTTTTTTATTTCTTTCTATTCTATCTAAAACTAAATCTTCAAAAGCAAGATAATGTTCATCATTTTTAAAACTAAGAAGTCCTTTAGTGTTAATTTTTATATACCATTCAAGTTCATCTCCCCAAATCATACCATCTTTCATTAAGTATCCTGCTATTTGAGATGCTATTTTTACATGAGTTTTTGTTAACATATTAATTCTCTCCAACTATCTATTATTTTTTGCTAAATATATAGTTAAATCTAGCAATAAGTATCCAAATGATAAAATCCAAATGAGTGTATATATATCCTTCAAGCTATTTCCTCCTTAATTATATTATCTCCAGTGTGATGCTAACTGCTATAATCAGCACCACACCTATTAATAGATTTGAACTTTCCTTATTCAAAGGCTAATGCCAACTCCTTTAACTCAAGGATCTTCTTCTCTGCCTTTTCTCTTATTCGAATTTTTTTAGTTCTTCTAGCTATTTCTTCATATCTAGCAACATCTTTGTTATAGTTACATCTTAAAAAGAATTTTAATATGTCTATCTTCTTATCTTTTTCAAGGTTATCTTCTTGATAACTAGTAATCTTCTTTTCTAAAACCTCACTATATTCAACTAATTTATTTAAAGCATCATCCTTTTCTTCTATTCGTTTTCTTAAAACTGAGGTTTGAACTGTTAATCTTGCGTTTTCTGCACTTATTTTCGTATTTTTATCATTGTAATGTTTTAACTGAGACTCAAATCCATCTTCTAGCTCTTCTATTGCAATAATTTTACCTTCTTCAAATCCTTTTTTATATGAAATATCACTTTCTTGCTTTAATATTTCTTCATGCTTTTTCTTTAGTATAATCATACTTTTGCCCCCTATTTTATGTTAATTTGTTTCTTTTACACTGCTATATACAGATTGCCTTTCCTTCTGTGTTGTAACTACTATATGGTCTACCCATTGGCTTAACCTTACAACTTCATTCGAGAGACCATGTTTTAAAAACATAGTCCCTAGTATATCCTTTATCTCTTCAAAGCTTTGTTCCTCTATATTTAGATTTATCATTTGTCCCCCCTAGATGCTTTTCTACATCTGTAAAAATAATGTTATAAGCCTCCTGCTCTGTTATTTCCATTTTTTCTTTTATCTCTAGTGCTTTAACCCTTATGATTTCTGCTGCTTCTGTTATAGTCATATAATCTAAAATTTTCATACTTAATCCCCTTTTGTCATCATCCTAGTACTGCATATATTACAATTTACTTCCTGTGTACCTTCTTTAACTATGTAGACATACATCTGACCGCATTTGCTACATTCAAATTTTTTTAATATATTTTTACCCTTTCTATTTAAAGAGACGGTAATTAAGTTCTCTGCCAGTAAATTCAAAATAATACTCCCCTTCATCTGTCATAGACATTTCTATAAGCCTACTTGCTGTAGCTTCATTGATATCTAATAATTTATTTTTATTAAGCTCTGTTGTGATAATCATAGCTTTATCATTGTTGTACCTATAATTGATAATATCTTGAACAATTCTTTGAGTAGCTGGACTTACATCTCCTTTGTATAAGTCGTCTATAAATAAAACTGTTGCATTTTTATAAGCATCCACTGCCTTTGTATATTCTTCCTGGTCCAACTGATTAAACTTTAATCTAGTTATGTCATTTACAAAGTCTGCATATGTAACACCTACTTTTTCTATAAGTACTCTAGTTGTTGCTATTGCTAAATGTGTTTTGCCTGCTCCAACTTGACCTGATAATATTAAATTTTTAGTTCCATCAAAATTTGCTATATAACTTTTACATAAGTTTGAAGCTCTTAATCTTTGTGAATTGTTTGTTTTGTAACTAACGAATCTATTTTTATCAAACCTAGTTTTTAAAGGTGATTTTTCTATTCTCTCTTTTGCTTCTCTTACTTCTTTACATTTGCAAAACTTTACAGCTCCTTCACTGTCAAAGATGTACCCTTTATCGTTGCAAATTTTACAATTAATACTTTGACCAGTCGATTCCTGATGTATCTGTAAATGTTCCAACCTCTTCTTCAATTTTTGAGTCCATTCCGTATCCTTTGTCATTATCTGTTGAAAGTTTTCCATCACTATTCACCCCTGAATTGTTATAATTCTTATCATTATCAGCTATACTATAAGTATCGAATTTTTTCTTTTTATTATTTAGGTGCTCTGTTAATTGAGCACTCTTTTTTATGCCTTGAGATATCCAGTTATTTAGTATTCCTTTAACATAGTTATAATTTCTTTTGCCATTTCCTATAGCTAGATCTATTGCTCTTATAATTACATCTGCTTCTACTCCATCATCTAAGAAACTTAAAAGTTCTAATGTATTATTAGGACCAATTACTCCTAATGTTTGTTCTACATACCTAGTTACTTCTTTAGTTGTATTATTAATAGAATTATTATTAATAGATGTATCTTTAATAGATGAATTATTTGTTCCGATTTTTTTTCCGTTTCCTTCGGAAATTTTTCCGTTACCCTCGGATTTATTTCCGAATACATAACTATCATCTATAAGTTCTTTATATAAATCACCAATAGTATAAAAACTCCAGACTCCATTTTGTTTTAGTGTTCTGTGTTTTAAAACCCCAACCTTTGAAAGTTTTTTTAGATATCTATATACTGTATCTTCACTTGTAGTTTTTAATATTGGTAAAGCTTGTATTAATCCATCATATTTAACCCAATAATATTTATCATCTTCAAACATTTTTGTTGTCATTTTCCCACTATCCTTAAAATCAACAAACCATCTTAAAACCATAAGATGTTTTAAGTCTAACCCTAATTCAACGGCTCTACGTTGACTAAAACCTAATATTGTATATTTCATTTATTTACTCCTTAAAAAACCCATTTTAATGTTGAATTTATATATTGACTTTTATCAAGCATATATACCTTTTTATACTGTCTTAAGGCATAGAATTTTTTATCTGCCTTCTCTCCAAATTCCTCAATAAACGCTTTTAAAATTTTTATGTCCATTATATTTTCCCCCTATGTCTTGTCCTTTTTGAGTGACCAAAGGAACTTATATTACAAGTTCCCCGTTAGCAATTCTTGATTTTAAAATTTCAATATTCACTTTTTTTATTTCATCAAGAACTTTTTGCTTTTCTTCCTCGGTCATCTTACGACCAAGAACAGTCTCTGGTGAAACAATGTGTACTGTGGTTTTTCCAAGATGATAAGTTGCATCATACTTTTTAGTTTCCATAAGATCACCCCTTACTAATATATGTTTTTAGAAAATTGTCCTATTCGCTAGGCTTTCCTATGTATCCTATATGCTCTCCATCTATATTCTTTATAGCAAAACACCAATCGAATAATCTAACTATATTAGATGGTCTTTTTATCTTTACAATCTTGCTATATTCACCTATTCCTACATGACCATTTTCTAACTCTATATCTAAGAAATCTTCTTCATCAAAACAATTTTTTATTATTTCAAAACTTTTAATTTTACTTTCAAAATAAACATCATGCTTTTGAAAAAAGTAAGTTCCTTCTAGCAAATTTACTTCAAGAACTTCTTTTAATTGTTCTCTAAACTCGATACTTCTGTATTGTTCCATGTTTAACCCTCCTAGGCTAATTTATTATTTAATTAATTCATCAACTGTTATCTCTAAGTAATCAGTTATCTTTTTTAAAACTTTTATTGTTGGATTCGAATTTTTGCCATTTAAAATATCGTATAAATTTCCTTGACTAATCCCTATTTCTTTCGCCATTTTATATGATTTAATTCCTTTTTTCGCTAAAGTATATTGTATTCTTTTACCAATTTCCATATCTTTCACTTTCTTTCTGTTATAATTGTTGTAGGTATATTCTCGGTATACCGTAAATTTATTAATGGAAGGTGGTGATTTATAATGAATAAAGCTTTATTAACCTTTTCTGATGGTTCAACTTTACAAGTTAAAGAAAATCAACATTTAACACCTGTAGTTTCTTATTCAAAAGATGACCATTTTGAAGTATCATTAGATAAATCATTTGAAATTTGGTATCATATTCATGATGGATTAATTCCTGGATTATGTGAATTCCTTGTAAATTCATCTTTCTTCTATCTAGAAGATGATAGAACCACTATTTATAAATCTGATTCTGTTATAAAGATTCAAAATTTATAAACTTTTATGAATGAATGATTATTTTTAAATCATTCATTTCTTTTATTATTGTTTTCTTGCATTTTTCAAATAAATTAACATCTATATCACTTTCTTTTAATAATCTATTCCAAATAACGCCTTTTTTTAGAAAATCTATTGCCTTTAATAACTCTCCATAAGTTTCACATTCACTTTTTAATAAGTTAATAATATCTTCTGATGCTATATCAACATTACTATTAAATTCATTTACAATATCTAAGCATTTTTCTTGTGCTTTTTTGTTTATCATCCTATTACCTCCTATGCTTCTGTATAGTTCCATACTTTACTCTCTTTCTTATTATCACTTTAAGTGAAGTTATTTTTTAAAAAAAATGTTAATATTATTATGTGGAAATGCTTTGGCGAATTTATCTATAAATCCTCTACCAGCTTGTTTAAATCCGCCTTCAATCTTTGAATAATATGATACAGAAACACCTATCTTATTTGCCATTTCTTCTTGTGTTAACATAAGTGATTTTCTGATTAAAAGTAATTCTTGCATACGCTGTCTCCTTTCAATTATCACTTTTTGTGATAATTTAATATTATCACCTTGAGTGATAATAGTCAATAGCTTTTTTAAAAAAATATTACTTTTTGTGATAAAAGTAAATTAAAACATTCTTTATTTCACCATTGGTGATAAAATAATTAAAGAGGTGATATTTTGTTTAGCAAAAGATTAAAAGTTTTAAGAAAAGAAAAAGGATACACTCAAGCAGAATTAGCTAAGTGTATAAATTCTTCCCTTAGCAAAGTAGCCATGTGGGAAACAGAAAAAAGAGATCCTGTTAAAGAAGATTTATTAGTACTATCAGAATTATTTGATGTCTCAATAGATTATCTTTTAGGGAAAACAGATAACAGAAATATAGAAACTAAAAAAGAAATTAATGCTACTACTATAGCTGCTCATAGATTAGGTGATATTGAAGATTTACCTGATGAAGCAATTGATCAATTAAACGATTACATAGAATACTTAAAATTAAAATATAAAAAATAAATTTATCATTTTGTTGACGCCAACAAGATGATAAATTTAGCCTTAAAGTTAAAGTATAAAAAATAAATAGACATAATCATGTAAGCATCATGGGGAGTAAAAAATGACTAAATTAGAAAAATTATTACAACTTGCCGAAGATGAAAATATAATAATTCATTATACAGATTATCTTCCTTATAACTTAGGTGGGCTTTACGTTGAGATTGCAGGTGTAGGTCCAATCATAAGTATACTTAACAGCATTAAAGATAATCATTATGAATTTATTGAAGTTTTAGCTGAAGAACTAGGTCATTATTTTACATCGGCAGGTGATTCTCTTAATAATGTTACTACTTATACTGATAAGTTAAATGTTTGCAGATGTGAAAGAAAGGCTCTTAAGTGGGCTTGCAATTTCTTAGTTACGAAAGAGGATCTAGTTAATGCTTTAGAGTATGGTTGTAATTCTTATTATGAGTTTTCAGAGTACATAGGGGTCAGTGAAGAAATTATAAAATATAAGTTTGAGTTATTGGCATTGGTCAATAATCAAGTTAAGTTAGGTAAGTATTATATTATTCTTAGTAATTTGCCTAATATTTACATATATAAAGAAATCTAAAAATTATAAAGGGGATAAATAAAATGTTAATAGTTCATTTAACTACAGGACCAAGAAAAGGGATTATATTAGAAATTGAAAATGCTAAATTAGCAACACCAGATGATTTTTTAAATACAGCTATAGTTAATGGATTTAATAAGGCTACTAATAAAAATCTTACTATATCTGAAATTAAACAAAAACATTATGTTAACAAGTACACTAATATTCATTTTTATGAAGATGGAAAAATGTTTAATTTAGAAAATAACATGTCTGAGTTTAGTTTAGGTCATTTTACTGATAATTATGTTTTTGTGAAAGAAAATTTATCGGTAGCAGAGATAGATAGTAAAAAATATAATAGAATTGTTTCTATTGATTTTGAAACTGCTAATAGTAAGAGAGCTTCTGTTTGTAGCATCGGATTTGTTGTTGAGGAACAGGGAGAAATAATAGAAGAAAAAGAAATATTAGTCAATCCTCAAACTGATTTTTCTAAAATGAATACTAGAATTCATGGTATAAGTCCTTTAGATGTTCAGGATGCTCCTACATGGGATATTGCATGGAAAGAAGTTGAAGATTATATAACTCCTTCTACTCTAGTTATAGCACATAATCTTAGAAGTATGGAGTTATCTTGTATAAGGCAAGAATGTGAAAGATACGATATGGAATTACCTCCTTTCGCAAAATTAAAAGGACATAATAAAATGGCTTATGATACATTAAAAATTGCTAAAGAGAACTTACCTGACTTTGATAATCATAGATTAGATACTTTAGCAAAACATTTTAATATAGAATTAGATCATCATAATGCTTTATCTGATGCGAATGCTTGTTTAGAGTTATTCCATCATCTTAGGGGCGATTATGCTACGAATGAGTAGTATCATTCTTAGTAATTTGCCTAATATATACATATATAAAGAAATATTGTATTTTATATGATTAATGTACTTATTAATTTGTTATCCAATTTTAGTTATTTACTTTATTTATAGTTATTTTTAATTTATAATAAATTTAATATTAGGGAGGAATAATATGTCAACTAGTACTACACTTTACTACGCAAAGGTAAACTTAAATTCATCTCATATATTTGAGGTTTATGATAAAGTTTATGAATTAAAAGATATATTAATGAAACTGTATGAATCTGTATCAGATAACTTAAAGCATGAAAGAGTCGATACATATCAAGGCGAAGAAATATATAAAGCTATATATGCATTTGAGAATATAAGAAAATTAGAAAATGAATTTTGTATATATGGAGAGCTTACTAAAAGTGCTCCTGTATTTGTAAAACAGCGAGATAATCAGAATAAATTAGTTAAGGTAGCTGTTGATAATGAGGAATCTGTTAAATTCTTTTTCGATGTTATAAAAGAAACAGTTGTATTTTATACATCAAATAGATTTGGTTATGTTGAAATAATAGAAGCATTACAAAGGTTGATAAATACATGTATAAATGAAAAATATGGTGGAGATGATGAGTTTTATCACTTTAATGTAAGCTTGATAAGAGGTAATTTAAATATAGATAATATAAAATCTGAACTAAATAAACTAAAAAATATAGAAAGTATAAAAATTGATATAATACCACCTAATCCAGATCCTTCTATATTAGAAGAAATACAAAAAAATGGTGAAAAGAGATTAAATGATTTAAAAAATGGGAATGTAACATATAAAAGTACTTTATTGCAATCTAAATCCTCTACAGGAATAGTTTTAAATTCTGAAATAGTAAATACTGAGTTAAACGAAGCTATTAATTTACATACTAAACTTAGTAGTGAAGAAGCTCTTAGCAAAGGTTATGTACAAGTTGAAGCTACATCAACTGAAGGTCGAACATATTCTACTAAAGATAAACAACCTATTAAATATACCATAGATAAAGACTATGCAAACAATATAGAAGATTTTATATCTTTTTGTAAAAGGAGTATACAGTCTTTGTTTAATTAAAGGAGTCAATGTAAAATGATACATAGATTTTTAAAATATAATAAATTTAAAGAAGTATTCAATTTAAAATTATTTGAAAGTAAAGTTTCCTTAATTTTTACATTGGGATTTATTTTTATTTATGAATCTCTAGATATCTATAATAATTTTAATGAATTTCAAATAGCATTTCAAAATATTGCAATTTATATAGCAGCTGCTTTGATAGGAATGCTTGGTATTATTCTCGCTGGAATTTCTATTATGACATCCTCTTTAAATAGAGATAATATGAAATTAATGGAGATACTTAATGATAAATATGTTACTGAAAGAGTACTTGTAAGTTTTGAATTTCTAGCATTTTTAATTGGAATTCAAGTCATTGTATTTTTTAATATATACTTAATACTTCATTCTTCTATGAACTTAATTCCAAAGCCATCACTTTACTTTATAATTATACCGACTGTATATATTTTTATATTTTCATTATTTTACACTGTTAGCCTAGTTGGAGATTCTATCCAATTTTTTCTGACAACTAAGACCTATGATAAAATAAATGAATTAGATAAAAGTATCATAAGTATTGCTAATGAACTAAGAATAGACTTTATATTAAAGTTAATAATTGAGAATGGAAGAATTGATGATACAGCAATATTAAATTCTCTAATAAAATACTGTGAGATATCAAACTTTGATAAAAAAGAAGAGGTTTTAAAATACCTTAAGTCTGTATATGATATAGATAAGTAAGTTCTAATTTGCTTTTTTGTTATTTTATTTAATTTCATATTATTTAATATAAAACGTATGCAATTTAATAGGTTAAAAAAACAATTATAAATGAACTTAGATATGTGTCAAATAATAAAATCGAATTAAATGAAAATCCAATAAAAGGATTATCTAATAATATTGATTTGTTATTAAAAAAACTTGTACTTTATTAAAAAAAGTATAAAGAGTCCTATTTATAAATAAGACTCTTTACACATTATAGTAAATTTTGTATAATTAAGTAGATAATAATTACCCGCCAAAGTTTTTATTATCTAGAGTTATAGATGTTCCCTCATCTATAGCTCTTTTATTTTTTCTATTATTATTTATTATATCTTTCATAGTTTCTTTATCTATATATAATCCTTGGTACTCTGTTCCATCATGATCTCCATTAAATATTTTACTATGACCATTTCCTTTTAATTTTTCAAGTCCACTATCCTTACCAGCTATAATCTCTGACCTTATTTCATCCTTAGTCTTAAGTCCTATCGTTGTGTTTATGTTACATTTTATAGTGTTTTGCATAATCTCATGACTTGGTAACTGTGTAACAAGTAATAATATCATTCCTGCACCTCTACCCTGACTTGCTATAAGTTCTATTGCTCTTTGGTAGTCTTTATTCCCTTTATAGCTACTAATTTCTTCTACTACTATTAATCTATAAGGTATCCTACATATTTTCTTTCTATATTCAGTTAAGTCATCACAGTCATTCTTCTCAAGTAATATATATCTTCGTTCCATCTCCTCTATTTCCCTTACTAGAAACTCTTCTACGCCTTCTATACCTGTCATGTAATGTTTTGTATGCTTAGCATATTTAAAGTCTTTTAAATCGACTCTCTTTGTATTTATTATACTAAACTCTATATCTCTTTTACTCTTGCTATTGATTAAGTGAGATAATATAAGTCTTAATGTTATACTCTTTCCTCCTCCACTACTACCTGCTATATAACAATGTGTATTGCAGCTGCTTATCAGGTCCCAATAAACCATTTTATTATTATTTAAGCTGTACCCTAATGGAATTTTAAAATCATTTCTTTTCATTTCTATAGGATCATACGTTGCTTTAGGTGTTTTAGTCATTACTTTTACGGCTATATTATAATTTTCTTTTGTTTCAAATCTAAGATTATCTTTGTTAAGACCTAAAAAGAATGATATCTTTTCTTCCTTTTCCTTAAAATCACTAATAGTTATTCCTACTGGTGGACTAAATATATATACTTTAAAATATTCTTCTTCTCTTATATCTATTAACCTTGGATATTCCCCAGATTTATTTTTAAATCCTATTTTTTCAAATAAGTCTTTAAAATCATAGGTGCTTAATCCCAAAACTTTCTTAGTGCATTTTAACAATACTTTTATACATTCTGCTAATGAATCTCCTAAAGGTTCAAATATATTTTCACTCATAAATTTATGCCTCCTCACATCTACAACATATCATAGGCTTTCCAGGTACTCTTATAAATTCCCTACCACATTGTAAGCAGATAGTTATATCAGATTCATCATAACATTTATAACATAGACCGTTATTATCATCAAATTCAGCTTTAGTTATTTCTCTACCACAGTCCCTACAAAGCATTACTTCCCTATTTTCATAACAAGATTCACAAAATCCATATCCATTGCTTTCGTCTTTAATATATTTCTTACCACATAAATGGCATGTTTTAATTAAACCAAATAATTTAGGTGACTCTAGATACATAATTCTCCCTCCATATTCAAGTTTAAATAACTAATTTTCACTCCTACTATGTCTTGTGGTTCTACATTACCAGCAACAACAATTCTAGGTAATACATCCCAATTTGTATGCTCGATTGCAAGTTTTTTTAATTTCTTATACTTACTTAAGCAATCATGATTACTTAGTTGTACTTCTAGTAATATATTTTTTACTTTATTATCTTTAGATACTTTTAGATATGCATCACTTATAATTTCTCCAAGTGTAAAAGACTTCTTAAACTCTAGTATCTCATATCCTTCTTCTAATAATTTAACTACAAAATCTGTTATCAATAGATCATGTGCTATAAGCCTATGTGCTACTTTTTTATCACTATAGTATATATAATTATTCCCATTAAATTTTTCTCTTTGGATATATCCATAATCTGCTAGATATTTAAGCCTTCTTTTGCATACAGTTTGATCAACTTGGCTAAAATATACTTTATAGACGTGGTTACTAGTACACAATTTGTACTTATTTATAAATTCTACAACTTGACTATCGCGTTCGGTCATATTCTCACCCTTTCAATTAAATATTTATATAGATATGTATATGAATAGTAAATAGATATGTGACTGAATATTAAAGATATATCTAAAAAGATATCGACATTTATTTTTAGTAAATGAATAGTTAGATTTAGTATATTACTTGTTTTGAGTTGTCTGTTTCGATGGGCTTAGAAGGGAGGAAGCGGAGTCCCGACTCTTCTGTTGATTGCCCACTATGAAAAATTTTATTCATAAAATTTAAAAATATTTTTATGTAATTTGTGGAAATAATTTAGGAGGCTAAAAATGGGATTATATAAGCATTATTTATATAGATGGATAGATATTTACGGAAAAGTTATATATGTGGGTGAAACTACAAGACCATTAAATAAAAGACTTGCTGAACATATGAGTTGTAATCCTAAGTGTACAAATTTTAGAAAAAAAGATATATCTTTAGTTCATAAAATTGAATATATGGTGTTTGATGATGATTACGATGCTATGGAACACGAAAGATATTATATTAGTCTTTGGAGACCTAGATTAAATAAAGCAGATAAACTTAAAGGGGTAAAGTTTGATGAAACTAAGAGAACTGATTGGAAAACTAATAAAGTTTATAAACCTTTAAAGACTAAAGAAGAAATTAAAGGAAAAGAACTTACTCCACTTGAAAACTTTATTTTTGGATTTATTACTGTTGCGTCAGTTATAGGAGTCCTTATTTATTATTTTAAATAAATCATTTGACACGTATTATTATACGTGTTACACTTAAATAGTAAGGAGGAGAAGAGATGAAAGCTTATTCTTCTAGGGAAATTATAAAAATACTTAATGCTGATGGATGGTATGAAGTAAGATGTGTCGGTGACCATCATCAATATAAACATCCTACTAAAAAAGGTACTGTTACAGTCCCTCACCCTAAAAAAGACTTTCCATACACAACGGTTAAAAGTATTTTTAAACAAGCAGGGATTGATATTCATTAATCCCTCTCCTTCTTAAACATTATCTTAGGAGTTGATATTGATGAAGAAAGATATTTATATTTTCCCAGCTATATTAAGTTATGATGATGATGGGATATCAGTAGAATTTCCAGATTTACCAGGATGTTTAACTTGTGGCGATACTACAGAAGAAGCAATAGAAAGAGCAAAAGAAGCACTTGGGCTTCATATATACGGTATGGAAGAAGATAATGAGTTAATTCCAGAACCTACAAATATAAAAGACTTAAATTTAGAGACTAATCAAATACCAATATTAATAGATATTATTATGCCTATTCATAGAAAATCTATTGAGAATTACTCAGTTAAGAAAACTTTAACTATCCCTCAATGGTTAAACAAAGAAGCCCTTAAGCATGATGTTAATTTTTCACAAGTTTTACAAGATGCTTTAAAAGACTATTTAGGATTAAATAGTAAATCAAAGTCTCATAATTAATTTATATCATATATTTAACCCGAAAAAGTAAATAATTAAAATATATATTTTTTTATATTATTAACATATTATACAAATTATAGTGTATTATATATAATATAAGAAAATACAATCTATTTGTATTAAAATGGAGTTTCCTAAAAGTTCAGATTTTAATTTTTATCCGAATCACTCTGATTGCCGTCAGGGTGATTCTTTAATTTAAAATAAAGGAGAGATTTACATGAATACAGTAATATACTTAAGAAAAAGTAGAGCTGACGAAGAAGCAGAAAAGCAAGGGGAATATGAGACACTAGCAAGACATAAATCTACCCTTCTAAAAATTGCTAAAGAAAAAAAGTTAAATATAGTAGAAATTAAAGAAGAACTTGTATCTGGAGAAAGTATATCAAATAGACCAAAGATGCTTGAGCTTTTAAGTGAAGTTGAAAAAGGGATGTATGATGCTGTACTTGTTATGGATATAGACAGACTTGGTAGAGGTAATATGCAAGATCAGGGGCTTATTTTAAGTACATTTAAGGAATCTAACACTAAAATAATTACTCCTAGAAAAATTTATGATTTGAATAATGAATTTGATGAAGAATATTCAGAGTTCGAAGCATTTATGGCTCGTAAAGAATTAAAACTTATAACTAGACGTATGCAAAGAGGTCGTATTAAATCTGTTGAAGATGGAAAGTTTATAGCACAAGCAGCACCTTATGGCTATAAAGTTGAGTATAATGGCAAAGATAGATATTTAGTTATAGATGAAGGAAAATCAGAAGTTATTAAGATTATATTTGATATGTACAGTCAAAATATTGGTGCTAACAGAATTGCTAGTCATTTAAACGAATTAGGATATAGAACAACTACAGGTCGTACTTGGTATGATAAGGCTATAAGAGATATTATTAAAAATAAAACTTACTGTGGTTATATAGTTTGGAATAAAGTTGAACGAAAAAAAGTCTCACAAAGAATTAAATCTATTGATAAACAAATAGAGTCTAAAGGTAAGCATGAGCCTATAATAAGTGAAGAACTTTGGAATAAATGCCAAAATATAAGGACTAAGAGAAGTATCTCTCCTACTCCAAATAATATTATGACTAACCCACTTTCTGGTGTAGTAAAATGTAACCTATGTGGGTATACGCTAGTTGCTAAAAGTAGTACTGTTAAGCAACCAGATGGTTCGATTGGATATACAAAATATTTAGTTTGCACTAATTGTAGAAATAGAGGAACTAAATTAGCTATTGTAGAAGAAAAAATTTTGTATTCATTAGCATCTTGGTTAACTGAATATAAGGTTCTTCTTAATAATACCGACTTTAAACAAGAAAATAATATTGAAAATTATACTAAAATTGTTGATAATTTAAAGAAAGAATTAGATAACTTAAATAAACAAAAAGAAAATCTACATGACCTACTAGAGCGTGGTATTTATGATGTAGACACCTTTATTGAAAGATCCAATAATATAGGTACTAGAATTGATAGTATAAATGATACTTTAGATAGCACAATGAATATAATTGAAAATGAACGTAAAAAAGAGCAGGCAAAATATAATATAATACCTACTCTAGAAAATGTACTTGAACAATATTATAACACAGATGATATCTTATTAAAAAATAAATTACTAAAATCCGTTCTTGATAAGGTTGTCTATACAAAAGACCATAAGAGACGTGATGAATATGACTTTGATATAGTTTTATATCCTAAGTTGCCTCATTAGACTATTGTATTTTCAATAGTCTTTTATTAATGTTATAAACAAACTGATAATTGTACATCTGTTCTTACATTAACTTCTCCTGCTTCTTTATTTGTACCTATAGTTAAACCATTTTTCTTTAATACATATTCTAATGTCATTAAAGGTACTCCACCTTTTCTTCCACCTAATATATCTTTACCTTTTAAATCTTCAAGAGTAAAGTTTGGCATTTCTTCTCTAGCAACTATAAAACTTCCGTCTGTTTTAGTAAGTTGTGCAAAGTTTACTGCATAGTTTTCATTACCTTGATTGTATACATATATAGAAGCCTCTGGTCCCATAAGTCCTACTTGAGCTTCACCTGAAATTAATGCAGCCATAGTTTTATCTGCACCTGAAGTGTTTATTATATCAACTTCAATACCTTCTTCTTCAAAGAATCCTTTAGTAACAGCAGCATACTGTGGTGCATAAAAAACTGAATGAGTAACTTCTGCTATAGTTACCTTATCTAAAGTTTTTTTAGCTTCCTTATCTGTAGTTGTTTGGTTACATCCAGTAAGACACATTGCACTTAATGCTAAGGAGCTTGCTACTGTAATAAATTTCTTAAACATGAGAAAATCCCCCTTGAAATTTAATAAGATAGTATATATTATTGTTCTTTTTCTAAAATTGTTACTAGAATTTATTTGATAATAGTACCTTAAAAGTATTTTTCTACTAACAAAAAATTCGCTTCGCTCATTTCGCCAACGATATATCCTTGCTACCGCTACGGATACATCCGTTGCTCAAAAATGTCATTTTACATTTATAAAGTTATTGATATTACTTATATTCATAGGTTATCCATAAATATATTTATGATATAATTTCCTTATACGCAAAAAGATGATATCATTTGATACCACCTTTTTTATTTATGCTACTTCATTTGATTTTATATTTTTTAATAGTACATTAGAGAATGTAATTGATAGTATTCCACATATAAACATTAATCCTGGATAATAAAGGAATGGTATAATTTCTACTGGCGATATAGCTGCTACACCGGCTGCAGTTAATAACTGAGCTCCATATGGTATTATACCTTGCCAACAAGATGAGAATATATCAAGTATACTTGCAGTCTTTCTCTTATCTATATCATACTTATCTGCAATATCTTTAGCTAATGGTCCTGCTGCAACTATTGCTATAGTATTGTTTGCTGTACATAAATCTATAACACTAACTAATGCCGCTATTCCAAATTCAGCACCTTTTTTACTATTTATTTTACTAGTTATAAAGTATAATACATAGTCTATTCCACCATTGAATTTTATAAGTGAAACAACTCCACCAATTGTTATAGCTAGTAAACTTAATTCATACATACCAGAAATACCACCTGATATAGCTTCTATAAGTCCAAATATATCAAAAGAATTAGTTAAAAGACCTACTATACTTGCAAATATTATCCCACTTCCAAGTAAAGCAAATACATTTACTCCACATAAAGCTCCTACTAATACTAAAAGATATGGTAAAACTTTTATTAATTCATAATTATAATTATCATTTAATGTAGTAGAATATCCTGATGTTACTACTGTTAATAATATTGCTGTAATTATTGCTGCTGGTAAAACTATTAAGAAATTAACTTTAAATTTATCTTTAAGTTCACAACCTTGAGTTCTAACTGCCGCTATTGTTGTATCTGATATCATAGATAAGTTATCTCCAAACATTGCACCACCTACAACAGCTCCCATTACTAATGCTACTGGTATTCCTGTTTTTTCTGATATTCCTAGTCCTATAGGAGCAAGTGCTGCTATTGTCCCTACTGAAGTTCCCATTGATACAGATATAAAGCATCCTATTATAAATAACCCAGTTACTAAAAGATTTGATGGAAGTATAGATAAACTTAAGTTTACAGTTGAGTCTACTCCTCCCATTGCTTTAGCTACACTTGAAAATGCTCCTGCAAGTAAAAATATTATAACCATTAAAATTATATTAGAGTCTCCTGCTCCTTTGCAGAATATATTCATTTTTTCTTCTAAACTTACTTTCCTATTAAATAATAATGCTACTCCTCCTGCGATTAAAAATGCTACTAATGATGGCATTTTATAAAAATCACCTGTTATTAATCCACTTCCTACGAATAATACTAAAAATACTCCTAATGGTAATAAGGCTAGTGGATTTCCTTTTTTTATTTCTGTTTTCATATTAATTCCCCTTTCATCTTATTTTATATTAAATTAATTTATAATTTCATTTTTAATTTTAAAATTTTATAAAGTCTAATCTAACCAATATTTATATACTCTTTTGTACTGTTTCTAGTTTTAAATATCACTTTTTAATCCTATTAAAGTGTAAAGCCGCGCGCATCTTATTACTTTAACAGATATAGCTTTTTGATGTTATTAAGATTAATAAGTTTAATCATAAAAAAACTCCCGACCCTAAGAACTAAGTCTTAGGAACGAGAGTATTAACTTCGTGTTACCATCCTAATTTATTTGTACCTCACGATACAAACCTCATCAAGTACACCAAAATATTTCGGTTATAGTCTATCACTGTAACGGGTGAACCCGTTGTAGCCTAAATCAAAAGATCTCGGTACACCGCTCCAAGGCCATTTTCACTTTAATATCCTTTGCTCCTTCTCACCAATAGAAGCTCTCTGTAAAAGTATTCTTAAAGTTACTTTCCTTTTCATAGCATTTCAATTAACTTGTTGTTTATACTTATATAATATACTTTTTAGTATATCCTGTCAATATATTTTTTTCAGAAAATTTATAAATTTCATTATAGTTTAAATAATAATATTAATCTTATTTATCACTTAATATTGATTCAAGATTAGGAGACTTTAATAAGTTATCAAAATAACTATGTGCAGATATATATCCAACTCCATGCCTACCATTTTCAATATCAACTATTTTATATTCATAACAAGCTTTTTTTACCTTATTATATTCGGACATATCATTTACTTGGTATATTACTCTATTTTTTTCCGGTATAAATTTTACATATTGAGGTTTCATAAAATAAAGTGCATCTTTTACCTTTCCTTCGTCTTTAAGATTTTTTAAAACTTGTCCATTTTTTATATGCATAGGATGATCATCATACTCATAGTGGTGTGATATATGTGTTACATTTTTAAGATTATTTTCAAATTCTAGTATGATTTTTTTCATTAATTCAAACCTATTCTTACTGTCTTTATCTATATCTGATAGTAGTATTATATTTTTTTCTTTTACACCTAACTGTCTAAGAGCTGCCTTAAATTCTTTATCCCTTATTTCTTTTTTTTGTTCTTTAGTCATATTTTTATATGCTTCATCTTTAAATACATTAACTCCTAAACCATCCGATACTAACACTACATATACATTATCTTTACCACATGTTTCAATTGCTCTTAATATGGCACTTCCACCCCATAAAACTTCATCATCTTGGTGTTGAGGATAAAATACAACATTTTGATTAAATTCTCTATTGTAAATTTCACCAGTTAAATTTGTTTTTTTGTGAGTATATACTTGTGCTAATAATACAATTGAAAAAATTATGATTATACTCTTTATAATTACACTTTTTTGTTTCATAATACATTCACCTTACTGTCCAACCCTATTTGTCATAGTATTATTATTAATAAAATATTTTATCTATTATTATATGTAATTTAAATTTAAAATATTATATATAATTTAAATTTAAAAATAAAAACTTTCTATAAAAAACATTCTTAAAATTCATTTTTATGACGTTTTAACTAACTTATTGTCGATATTTACATAATATATTCTTTAGTATATACTGTCAATATATTTTTCAGAAAATTTATAAATTTCATTATAACTTAAATTAATACATTTACTCCTAAACCATTTTAGATTAAGGCTATCTATACAAAGTATTATTACTAATAAAATATTTTTATCTATTCATATATAATATTAAAATTATGGATGCTTAATATATTTTTATTTTGATAACTAAAAATTTATTTTCGTGTATGATATTATTGTAGTAAATAAATTAATTTTTAATAGGAGATAAAATGGAAGATTACAATTATACAAAATTAAAAGAGCTAGAAATATGGAAAGAAAAAATGAGAAAAAAGCCTTCTCTTTTAAATAAAGCTTCAAAAGGAGTTCAAAATAAATTCAACTCTATACTACCAGATAATTATCATAATATAATTACTTCTGCTATAAAAAATATGACTAAAGTTGTTTTATTCGGCTCGAAGTATACTACTAAAAAGCCATTAATAGGACTTACTTTAAAGGAAAGAGATGATTTAGCATTAGATAAAATAAAAACTTATAAAAATACTGCTATGATTGAAGGAGCAGGTACTGGAGCTGGAGGTATATTAATTGGCCTTACTGATTTACCGCTTTTACTTAGTATAAAAATTAAGCTTCTTTATGAGCTTGCTAGCATTTATGGATTTGATGTTAAAGACTATAGAGAAAGGATGTATATATTAAATATTTTTCAGTTAGCTTTTTCTAGCCAAGATCATGTTAATAAGATTTTTGCTAAAATAGAAAATTGGGATGAATATAAAAATACTTTATCTGATGATATAAATGATTTAGATTGGCGAAGTTTTCAACAAGAATACCGAGATTATATAGATTTAGCTAAACTTTTACAGCTTGTTCCTGGTATTGGTGCTTTTGTTGGGGCTTATGTTAATAATAAGTTAGTTGATAAACTTGGTGAATATGCTATGTATGCTTATAGAATGAGGATTTTATCTGATGAGGTTTGTGTTACTAAAAAAACTAGATGGTTTAGCAAGATATTTATAAAGTAAAATATATTACTATAACTTATGAGTATTATAAAAAGCTATCCAAAATGTAGCATAATTTAAAACTTTTTGCATACATTTTAGATAGCTTATTAATTTATTATATAGCTTTATTATTTAAAGAATTAACTTTACCTTTTTCACTTCCAAGTATATAAACCCCAATACCCATAACTATAGCTCCTCCTACCATATTTCCAAGTGTTACTATAGCTAAGTTGTATATAGCTCCTCCTAAAGTAGCTCCAGCTATAGCTTTTGAAAATAACACAACTCCAAATATAGTCATATTAGCTATACTATGTTCAAATCCACTAGTTATAAATGTAAATAAACATAAGAATATCATTATCAACTTGGCACTATCATCACTAGTTCTAAAGGAACAAAGCACTGCAACACAAACTAATATATTACATAAAACTCCTCTAAAGAAAAGATGCATTGCTGGTGCTGAAGCTTTTGCTATTGATGTTGTAGCAAAAAACTCCATTACAGGACCTTTATCAACTAATCCACTTCCTACGAAAAATGCTGCAACTAAAAGTGAACCTAATAAATTTCCTATATAACTATACATCCAAACCTTAGCTACACTCTTACTACTTACACCTTTATTTAACATTCCAGCACTCATTACCATATTATTACCTGTGAATAATTCACTCCCTGTCATAACAACTAAACATAGTGCTACTGCAAAAGATAGTCCCATCATTATTTTAGTCATAGGAGAATCAGCTGCACTTAAAAGTCCTCCAACTGTAAATATTAATATTATTCCAAGTCCTACGTATAATCCTGCAAAAGCAGATGATACTAAATATTTTAATTTACTATTATTTAGCATGTTAATCTTATTTTTCGCAGCATTAGTTAATTTTTCTAAAGTTTCGTTATGCATAATATACCCCCTAATTTATATTAATATCTTATACCACTCCAATATATATTTTCACTAACCTTAACTATATCACCTAACTCAATACCTTCAAGTGCCCACTTTTTAAATTCCATAAATCCAGTTCTATCAACAATATAACCTATGTGTTCTTTTCCTCCTGGGGCATTTTTATCTATATATTCATTAACATATTTATAAGTATTAAGTATTATCTTAATTATAGATTCTTCATCTGCCCAAATTAAAAAATCTTCTGCTAGTCTTGGATTTTTCTTACCAGTTCTACCCATTATAGCAAGTCTATAATATTTTTTATCATCTCTAGTCCATGCACTAGTTGGACAGTTAAGAACACATTCCCCACATCCTATACACTTATCATGATCTCTTACTATTTTGTAGTTTTCCATTTTAAGTGCTCCTGTTGATAACCTTTTACACTTTTTAACACACGCTCCACAAGATACACATCTATCTCTTTCATATAAAGGAAGTGTCATACCTATTATTCCAAAGTCATGAGTTCTTGCCTTTATACAGTCATTTGGACATCCCGTTAATGCTATTTTAAAATGTAGATCATTTGGGAATACTGCTTTTTCTATTTTCTTTGCAAATTCTGTTGTATTATATTGAGCCTTTGGACAGACTTTATTACCTATACAAGCACATATATTTCTAGTTCCTGCCGCTGGATATCCAGAGTTTTTTTCACCTTGATTTATATCCATTTTTTCTATAACTGGTTGTATTAATTTATTAACCTCACCCATATCTTCCATTTTTATACCAAGTATTTCAAATCCTTGTCTAGTTGTTATATGTATATCTCCATTACCATATTCACTAGCAATTTTAGATACTATCATTAAACTTTCAGGATCTACACATCCTCCTGGTATTCTAACTCTAAGAGAAGTTTGATATTTATTTTTAGTAATTCTATAAGCATTTTTCATAGTTTTTTTAGTATTTAAATCTCTTATCATAACATGTATCCTCCTAATCTATAAGATTTTTAGCATAAGAATAATCAAACACAGGTCCATCTATACATATATAAGTGTCATCCATCTTACAGTGTCCACATTTTCCAATACCACAGCACATTTTTCTTTCATATGAAACCCATATATTATTTTCAGCTATATCTCTTTTTAAGAATTCTTCAACTGTAAACTTCATCATCATAGGAGGTCCTACAACTATTGCAGACATATTATCAAGATTTTCTATATTAAGATTTGGTATATACTTTGTAACTAATCCAACATTACCATTATAATCTTCATCAGCTTTATCCACTGTAACTAGTACATCTAGCTTTTCACTCCATCTTTTTATATCAGGTTTAAATAATATATCTTCAAGAGATCTAAATCCTGCTATTAACTTAAAACTCTTGCATTTATTAGGGTTATTATAAAAATATTCAATTATTCCTCTAACAGGAGCTAATCCACTCCCCCCTGCTACAACTACTATATCTCTTTCTTCATATAAGCTAACATCAAAACCATTTCCATAAGGTCCTCTTATAAAGAAATTATCTCCTATATTATATTTAAACAACTCACTAGTTACCTTCCCTACATTTCTTATTGTGAAATCTATATAGTCATTACCGTATCCTGAAACTGATATAGGACTTTCTCCAAATTTAGGTATTGATATTTCATAAAACTTTCCAGGAAGCACTCCATCAGTTTTACAACTTACTCTAAATGTCCATTCTATATCTGTATGTTTAACTATATCTGTTATTTTTGCTGCAACTGGTATATATTGATTCATTTATTTTGCCTCCTCTTTAACTAACACTACATCCGCTACTTTTTCTATACATTCTGAAAGTGATATATATTGAGGACATGCATCATCACATCTTCCACAACCTACACACATTTGATATCCAAATCTCTTATTAAAATCATGAATTTTATGCATGACCTTATATCTCATTCTTTCCCCTTGTTTTTTTCTGAAGGAATGTCCTCCTGCCATATCTGTATATCCATCAACTTGACATGATGCCCATACTCTTCTTCTTTCTCCAACGTTTTCATTTTCTTTGTAGTATATATCTTGCATAGTAAAGCATGTACATGTTGGACAGACAAAGTTACATTTTCCACATGCTATACATCTAGCATCATACTCATCCCACATAGGATGTTTTGAAAGTTCTACTGGGTTGATATTTTCAGGAACTTCTAAATTAATTATATTTTCTTTAACATAATCAACTTCAAAGTCACAAGCTTCTCCTTCAAATATATCTAAAGAACTATCCTTTATATCTAAATATATTTCATCATCTCTTAAGTTTATTGCCATTGAGTAATTATCACTTTTATTTGAATCCATACTTACACAAAAGCAATTTCTAAAGCTTTCCTTACATCCTATAAGTACAAATTTAACTTTTTCTCTTAATCTTTCATAGTAATAGTCTCTTTCTATTCCATTTCTAAGGTATATCTCATCTATTCTTTTTACTCCATTTAAATCACATGCTCTTAAAAATACTAAAAGCTTTTTATCATCTATATCACTTGTTTTATATTCTTTTTCCGTAAAGTAAAACAACACTTGAGTTATTGGCAGGATTATTTCTTTTGCCGAGAAATTTGATTTTTTATTAAATTCTATTTCTTCTATAGTTCTTATTTCTTCATACTTTGTTATATCTGTATCAGAAAACGTTCCTTTGAACGGTGTAGTTTTAGGTGCTAATATTTTATACTCTGACTTTAACTTCTCTAAACCCTGGTTAAAGCTTGATTTATCTAACTTAATCTTCATATTGTCTCCCTCCTAGAATTTGTTAAATAAATATTAACATCTGATTAACTTTTTAGTCTGTGATAAATATCACACTATGTTAAATTTTTGTCTTTTTATATAACAAAAAGTACCTTATTTTAGGTACTTAGTTTTAGTTTATTATTAAGTTGATTTAAAATAACTTGAAAGTTCATCTTTCTTTATATATACTTTTTTACCTTCTATTTTTACTAAGTTCTCATCTTGAAGTATTTTCATTGCTCTTGATAAACTTTCTCTTTTACAACCTAACATATCTGCTATATATGTAATTGTTAAATTAACATTTAATAATGTCCATTCGCCATTACATACACCAAACTCTTTTCCAATTCTATAAAGCTTTGCTGCTAACTTTTTGTCAATCCTTATTGATATTGAGTTTTTAAGCTGTCTATATAACCTTCTATTTGTATTTTGAGTATGAACTAATATGTTCTTAGTTAAAGCAAAATCATCTTCCATAACTTTAATAAAGTCTTTTGCTCTACATTCAAGTATTATAGACTTTTCAAAAGCTTCACAAGAAACTGTAGTAGTTTTTGATTTATCAAAACTTACTTCATTTATCATTTCACCATTTCTAAGTATGAATATTACTTTTCTTTCTCCATTTTCATTCATCTTAAAAATTGATATCTTTCCAGTTTTTAAAAAATATACTTTATCAACTATATCTCTTTCATTAAATAGTATTTCTTTTCTAGCAAGCTGTCTTTCTTTAAGGATTTTTTTTAGCTCTATTTTACTACTTTCTTTTATATCCTTAAATACCTCTATATTGTTCATATGCACACCTTTACTTTTTATATAAATTTCTATGTATTTTAGATTTATCAAATCTATCTATAAATACATTTTCTTCTTCACTATATCCTATAGGTACTATTGCATATGGCACTAATTTTTCAGGTAAATTTAAAGTTTCTCTTACTTTGTTAACTACTTTATTCTTTGGAAATACTCCTACCCAGCAAGATGCTAAACCTTGATTAGTTGCTTCTAACATTAAATTTTGAGTACTCGCACCTAAATCTTGTATCCACTTACCAGGTTTTATAAATTTATCTTTGTTTCCTAATACTACTATACAAATATTTGCATATTTTATATGTCTTGCTCTATGTTGACACTTTGATAATTTTTCTAAAACTTCATTATCATCTACAACTACAAATTCCCATGGACATGCACCTTTAGATGATGGTGCTTGCATTGCTGCTCTTAGAATTTCTTCTATTTTTTCTTCTTCCACTTTTTTATTTATATAAGTTCTTATTGATCTTCTTATTTTTATAGCTTCTAACATAACATCCTCCAAATTATATACATTTGCATAGCTAATACCATATTCAATTTTCATTTTATCAAATTTTGTATTTTTTTGCCAATATATGTTTAGCTAATTTTTATAAGTGTAATATATATCACATTTAAAGTATTTTTATTTATAATTTTATTCTTAATATAAAAAACTCTTATACCAAAAGATATAAGAGTTATATGCTTGTAATTGGTTGCGGAGGCAGGACTCGAACCTGCGACCTTCGGGTTATGAGCCCGACGA
>OMGY01000341.1_pt1 | contig 56329 bp, 69 predicted proteins | sample 1674461 | NCBI WGS metagenome assembly OMGY01 (sample SAMN05578579, study PRJEB25193) | human gut metagenome | biome: Human Microbiome; feature: human-associated habitat; material: feces | host: Homo sapiens | place: USA:Birmingham | reverse complement strand
CTTGTCTATGGAGGCATTGAAGAAAATTGTACCTTAAAGGCGTTACTTGATGCAAAGAAAGATGAGCTTCAGGATAAAGTGAATGAAATTTTATTTTTATAGTTTTGCAATGTTTCTCACGCCGATACCTCAAATCGTGAGGTTAGGGCGGTGTGGGAAATGTATTATATAAAGAAATTTGGGTTAGAGTCACATATGGAACATTGTAATATAAAAAAAGAAAACTATATATATCATTTAAGGGCGATGGGCTTATTGTTGCCACACCAACTGGCTCTACGGCATATTCTTTTTCAGCAGGAGGACCATTTATTTATCCAGATGTTGATGTTGTTACAATAACACCTATCTGCCCACATACAAAGGCAATGCAGCCAATAGTATTAAATAGCAGTTCTGTCATAGAAATCAATGTGGATAATAATAACGAAGAAATATACCTAACTGTTGATGGACAGAAAGTCATTAAAAAAGAAGATGATGAAATTATTACTATTACCAAATCTGAACATTGTGCGGAAATAATCCTTCTTGATGATTATGATTATTTTAATGTTTTAAGACAAAAAATATTAGATAATTAAAAAAAGAAAAGAATTACAGATGGAGAAGGTGATTAATTTGAAGTCCAAAAGACACAATCAAATTTTAGATATTATTAATAATAATGATATAGAAACACAAGAAGAGTTAGCAGAAGCACTTAAGAAATCTGGATATGATGTAACACAAGCAACAGTATCAAGAGATATAAAATTATTAAAGCTTGTTAAGATGCAAAGTGAAAATGGTAAATATAAATATAGTGCACCAACAAAAGAGGAAAGAGGTATAAATGATAAATTATATAGCATATTAAAAAATGCTGCAATTTCTGCAGAACAAGTTGATAAGTTTGTTGTTGTAAAAACTTTAACAGGTGCAGCATCAGCAGCAGCAGAAGCTATAGATAGTTTATATACTAACGATGTTGCTGGTACTATTGCAGGAGATAATACAATTTTTGTTTTAGTAAGAACTGATGAAAAGGCTTTAGAACTTATTTCTAAGATAAGAAAGATGATTTCTTAATTATTTAAAGGTGGGGTATAATGCTAGTTGAATTAAATATTAAAAATTTCGCGTTAATTCAAGAGTTATCGGTAGAGTTTGGTGCGGGATTCAATATATTATCAGGAGAAACCGGTGCAGGTAAATCAATTCTTATTGATACTATAGATTATGTATTAGGTGGAAAGTTTTCTAAAGATCAAATAAGATATGGTGAAGATAAAACAATTGTTGAAGCTGTTTTTTCTATAGAAAATGATGAAGTTTATGAAGTATTAGATGAATTATCTATAGATAGAGATGAAATGCTTATTATTAGAAGAGAAACAACTCTAAATGGTAAAAGCATTATTAAAGTTAACAATAGAAGTATTGTTTTATCTCAATTAAAAAGGATTAGAGAAAAACTTTTAGATATCCATGGCCAGCATCAAAATCAAAATTTACTTAATAGAGGAACTCATATTCTATATGTAGATGAATTTTATCATGAAAAAATAAAAGATTTACTTAGTGAATTTGAAGAGTTAAGACATGTATATATAGAAAATATTGAAAAGATAAACGAGTTAAAAGGTAATGAAGATAGAGAAAAATTAGCAGACTATATTAAGTTCCAAATTGAAGATATAGAAAAAGCTAATCTAAAAATTAATGAAGAAGAGGATCTTAAAGATGAATTCAATATGCTTTCAAATGCTGAAAAAATTTCTAATAGCTTAGTTAAATCATATGGGTATTTAAATTCATCTAATGATGGAATTTCTGTATTAGAAGGACTATCAAAGGTTATATCGGAATTATCATTAGTAGAAAATGTTTCAGAAGTAATTAAAGAAAAGAAAAATCAAATTGAAGAAGCATTTTATAATTTAGAAGAAGTAACAAGAGAAATTCGTGATATTGGTAGTGAAATAACTTATGACGAAGATAGATTAGCACAAATAAATGAAAGAATTTATAGTATAGGAATTTATAAAAAGAAATATGGAAATTCAATAAGAGAAATCCTAGAAAATTTAAAAAATTTAAAAGAAAAATATAATGAATTAGTTAATAGTGAAGAAATAATTAACAAATTAAAAGAAGAGCAAAGAAAACTTGAAGAAAAAATGAAGGTTATAGGTGAAAAACTTCATAATTTAAGAGTTGAAGCAAGTGAAATATTAGAAGTTAACATAAAAAAAGAATTGTCTTATGTTGGGCTTGAAAAAGCTATAATTAAAATAGAAGTTCTTTTAACTGAAAATATGAATAGTAGAGGATATGATGAAGTACAATTTTTAGTTTCTGCAAATCCAGGAGAACCATTAAAGCCATTAGAGAAAGTACTATCTGGTGGTGAGCTTTCAAGAATAATGTTAGCTTTAAAATGTGTTTTTGTAGATAAGGATAAAATTCCTACATTAATTTTTGACGAAATAGATACTGGTATAAGTGGAACTATAGGAAAACGTGTTGGTGAAAAAATGTACGAAGTATCAATAAAACACCAAGTTTTATGTATTACACATTTACCACAAATTGCAGCACTTTCAGATAATCATTACTTTGTTTCTAAGGAAGTATTAAATGGAAAAACATTTACTGGAATTAGAATGTTAAATAGAGATGATAAAATTAGGGAAATTGCTAAAATGGTTGGTGGAGATGAAATTAGTGATGTTACTATCGAAAATGCATCAGAAATGGTGAAATTTGCCGAAATAAAAAAGAAAGAGATGAAAAATAATTAGCTTTTATATACATAAGGCTTTGAAATACTGCAAACAATAAAATCATGGTAATTTATCATGGTTTTATTTTTTTTATATAAAATGTATTTAAATATAAATTTTTAACTATGTTAACAGAGTTATTACAGCATATAAAGATAGTATAGCGGGAAAATTAATGTCAGAAGGCAAGGAGGAGATAAAATGATTAAAAAAATATTAAAGTATTTTAGTATAATTACTGCTCCAATAGCTATTTTGGCATTAGTAGCATATTTAAGTGTTTCGCAACTGCCAGAAAAAATATACATTAATGATAGTACCGAAGTGTCAGATATTTCTGTACATAACCAAGGTGTATTAAATACTGTTAAATTAACTAAAGATAAAGTTAATATTGATTTCCTTGGTCTTATTCCAATAAAATCAGTGGCAGTACAAAAATTAGAGGATATTAAATTATATCCTGGAGGAACAAGTGTAGGTATAAAATTATCAACAGAAGGTGTATTAGTAGTAGGTTTTTCAGATGTAGATACTAGAGATGGAAATGAATTAAGTCCAGCAAAAGCAGCAGGAATACAATTAGGAGATGTTTTATTAAAGGTAAATGGAAAAGATGTTGAAAGTTCAAAGCAATTGATCACTTTAATTAAAGAAGCAAATTCTAGTACTGTTAATGTAGAATTTATCCGTGAAGGTTGTAAATTCAATAAAGATATTGAATTAGTGAAAGAAGGAGAAGACTACAAATTAGGCTTGTGGGTCAGAGATTCTACAGCTGGTATAGGAACATTAACTTTCTATCATGAAGATAGTGAAACTTTTGGTGCTTTAGGTCATCCTATAACAGATGGTGATACTAATACTACATTTACAATTAAAGATGGAGATCTTTTATCAGCATCAATTTTAAGTGTTAGAAAAGGTGAAAAAGGAGTACCAGGAGAATTAAGAGGATTATTTGTAAATGAAAAGAATTCTATAGGAGAAATAAAAAATAATTCTACTTCAGGGATTTTTGGAAATTCATATGAACCATTAATAAATCCTAAATTTAGTGAACCAATGTCAGTTGGTTTTAGAAATGAAGTGGTTGAAGGTCCAGCTACAATAATAACTACAATTGATGATGAAGGACCAAAAGAATATGATATTGAAATAGTTAAGTTACTCCAACAAGATAAGAGTGGACCAAAGAGTATGATAATAAGAGTAACTGATGAAGAGTTATTAAGTAAAACTGGTGGAATAGTTCAAGGAATGAGTGGAAGTCCAATAATACAAAATGATAAAATTGTAGGTGCTGTAACTCATGTACTTATTAATAAGCCAGATATAGGATATGGTATATATATAGAATGGATGCTTGAAGAAGCAGGGATTATAGAATAAATAAAGTTGAAAAATGCAATCGTAAGATATAGTATTTTTAAAGAATTATACTATATCTTACGAGTTTAAGATTAATATATTATTTTACAAAAAAAACTACAACATTTTTATAAAAAAATTTCAAAATAATGTCAAAACCCCTATTATATTTTTAAATTTTATGTTATAATACAATCAATGGAGTTAAAAAGCATGTAAATATAACTGAATTAGAAGTTTTAGAAAATAAACTAATTTAAGTTTTAATGTTATTTTAAGTTTTAAATTTAAAAAAAATACTATTATGATGGGTAGAAAGGGAGAGAAAACGATGGATGGAAATAAAATATCTGTAATTATTGCTGATGATAATAAAGAATTCTGTAGTATTTTGAATGACTATCTTTTAAATCAAAAAGATATAGTTGTAACAGGGATTGCGAAGGATGGAAAAGAGGCATTAACACTAATTGAGGAGAAGAAACCTGATTTAGTTGTTTTAGACATAATTATGCCACATTTAGATGGTTTAGGGGTTTTAGAAAGATTAAATTCTATGGATTTAGATAAATTCCCAAGAATAGTTGTTTTATCTGCAGTAGGACAAGATAAAATAACTCAAAGAGCTATAACTTTAGGTGCTGATTATTATGTAGTAAAACCTTTTGATATGGACATATTCACTAAACGTATTAGAGATATGTTTAATGATACAATCGGAAATAATGAGCCAGTTAAAAAGCAAGTTGCTATGACTGCTACTGAAATGATTAGTACAAGTAACAACAGGGGTCCTGTTGATTTAGAAACTGAAATTACAAACATAATTCACGAAATAGGTGTACCTGCACATATTAAGGGATATATGTATTTAAGAGAAGCTATTACTATGGTTGTTAATGATATGGAATTATTATCAGCTGTAACTAAGGAATTATATCCTTCAATCGCTAAGAAATATAATACAACAGCTTCAAGAGTTGAAAGAGCTATCAGACATGCTATTGAAGTTGCTTGGGGTAGAGGACAAGTAGAAGCTATCAATAAGTTATTTGGTTATACTGTACACAATGAAAAAGGTAAGCCAACAAATTCAGAATTCATAGCTATCATTGCAGACAAGCTAAGATTAAAGAATAAAGTGTCTTAATTGGCTTGGTTGTGCGATTTATTAATTAGCACATACCAATAAAGATATGAAAATAGGCGTGGATAATCGTAAATTTTAACAATAAATTTAATATAATAAAGTAGTAAAATACCTTCTGTTTATTGGGTTTAAAAAAACTTGATAGATAGGAGGTATTTTTTTATGCCTAGAATTAAAAAGAAAAAAGAATTTGGTTATTATATACAAGATTTTATTGACTATTGTACTTATAAAGATTTATCTGTAAAAACAATAAAAAGTTATTATCAAACATTAACATTATTTGCAAAATATCTTGAAGAGGAAAAGGATATCGATAGTATAACTGATGTTAATAAAGAAATTGTAGAAGAATATATAACTTTTACAAAAGATAGAGGTAAATATTCATATGTTGCTGATGAGAAGACACTAAATGTAACTTATCAAAACAATAGAAAGGATATTGGAAAAGAAATATCAGTAGCAACTTTAAATAATTATTTAAGAAATATAAAGGTATTTTTTAATTGGTGTGAAGAAAATTCTCTAATTAAATATAATACAGTTGCCGATGTAAAGTTTATTAAAGAAAAAAGAAAAATAAAAGATCAAATTACTGATGATGAGTATAAGAAAATAATAAAAGCTATAGATTTAACTAAATTCAATGAATACCGAGATTATATAGTAATTCAGTTAATTATGGATACAGGAATGAGATTAAGTGAATGTCTTAGTTTAACTATAGATGATATTGATGTTGTTAGAAAAACTGTCTTTTTAAGTGCAGAAGTAACTAAAGGTAAAAAAGATAGATATGTATTTTATAGTAATCACATGAGCGTTTTATTGAATAGATGGATAAGGTATAAAGATTCTATACAACCTAATGATCTCTTATTTCCTACGCAAAGAACTAATGGATTAGTTACACCTTCTAATTTTGAAAGAAACTTTAGAGGATATTTAAAGAGGGCTAAGATAACTAAAAATATTACACCTCACACTTTAAGAAATAATTTTGGAAGAAGATTTTTACTTAATGGAGGAGATATATTTATGCTTAGTAAAATACTAGGACATTCTTCAGTAACTGTAACAGAAAAAGCATATTTAGATATAACTACAGAGGATATAAGAAAGTCTTATCAAAGATTTAGTCCATTAGAAAATATGAGAAAGTAAAATAAAAAAATAGCACCTATGCCAGTAGGTACTATCTAAAACTTAATATGTTTTATAAAACTTTGCCAACATCGTCCCACTTGGAGACTAGTTAATCCGATAAATTAATTATACTCCAAAAAAATAGAGTTTGGCAAGGGTTTATTTCCTATTGCCTAAAATTGGTATAGGTTAGTAGTCCATGCACTAGAACTACTATAAATTACTCTAGTGGTTACATAGAGCCGATGCATAAAATCTATGGGGTTATATCTAATTACTCTACTTATAAGATATACTCCTGAAGCGAGTACAAATGGTCGCTATATAAATTATTTGGTGAGGGAACTGGTCAGAAATGACGGGATATAAGTCATGTTTCTTGTGTCGGGCAACAGTTGGCACATTGTAGTCTTATATACAAGTAGAGTGTTAAACGAGCGATACAATACGTATACAGTCGATTATAGAGTCCTAAGGTAGAATCTTAGGGCAAACTATATTCACTCACAACGTGTCCACGTGCCAGTCGATTATAATGCTTCGCTAATAAATTACAAGTATTTACTTAAAAGTTTTTATTAGATAAAATATAAGATAATAAGTAAATTAGATAAAGGATAAAGTGAGAATAATGAATTTAAAGGAAGAGCTTGAGAATTTAAAAAAAAGACATATTGAAGATGAATTGCAATATATCTGGGATTATAGTAAGAAAACTGGATTTGCACAATATATAACTGAAGATAATAAAGAATGGATAAAAAATAATGTAGTATATCATGGATTTGTAGTAGTTCAACAGGCAATAAAAAGAACTATGTATAAAAGAGATAAAAGTGAAAAAGAATATACCTTTGTAATGGTAATAAGAGAATTTAAGCAACAGTTATATCTTTTAACAGTTGATAAAGACAAATTAGAAAGGATACAAGCTTATAGAGAAGGACAAAAATTATATCAAAAGCAATTGGAAGAATGGAAAGCGTTTGAAAAACAACAATTGGAAAAATTCTTGGATGTGGAAAAATTCAATAATTTTGAAGAAAGAGATAGAAGTGAAAGTAGTTCATATATGAGCTATGAAGAAATAGAATATCAATTACTTGGTTGGGATAAGTAAAATAATAGAGCCTAGCTAATAAAATAACTAGACTCATAAAAAGGATTGGATTATAAAAGATTAAATATTTATTTGAATTATAACCAATTTTTTTAGTTATATTCAGATTTAGATAAGTTTATTACACTTACTTATGCAGAATCAGTAAGCATGGAAGATAGTAAAAAGCAATTAGCATATTTCTTTACTAAGCTTAGACGAAAACAAGAAGGATTAAAATATATTTGGGTGCTTGAATTTCAAGGCAATGGAAATATACATTATCACATTTTGACTAATTTAAAAATAGATATAGATACTAATAGATTTAGAAAAAGTGAAAAACATAAGGAAGTTGAGAGAAAATTTGAAGCAGTGTTTTGGAAACATGGTTTTGTTGATATAAGGGATCTTAAAGCAGAAGGCAATACAAATGTAGCAAAGTATCTTACAGCTTATATAACTAAAGATATGTTTAATAAAGAAATGGAAGGGAAAAGGATATTTGGATATAGTAAAAGCACTATGGACAAGCCTATAGTTACTAAGATATTGCAGGAAGTTAAAGATCAGCAGGAGATATTAAAGTTATTTGAAGAGTATGATATTAATTTTACAAATAGCTATAGTATAGGAAGTTTTGGAGATAAAATGAATTATTTCGATATGGTAAAAAAGGAGAAGAAGGAATGAAAATAAAAAATTTAGAAGTTTTATGTACAAAGATTGAAGCTAAATCAAATAAAGAAGGACAAGCATATTTATTAATAGATTTATTGGATATTGGAAGTGGCGATAATTTTAATTTAATGTCTAAAAATATAGAGTTAATGCAGAATTTGAAATCAATGACAAAATATATTGTAACATTAAATTTGACAAGTAGTAGATATGGATTAAGATTAGATTTAGAAGAAGTTGGAGAAGATCTTGGAAGTATATAGATATAAATAAGAAATAAAAGTAGAGCCGTTAAAGCTCTACTTTTATTCACTGTAATAATATTAACATATTTTAAATTAAAATCCAATATTTTACGTTAATTTCACCTTTTGTGTAGTTTTTACGCTTTTTAATATGTTGTTCACGGGAGATACGAATTACATTCGTCGTGAGGACGAGCATACCCACTTTATACGTATCCTTTAACGATAGTTCCAAAATGGACAGCCATAAGCATAATAACTAATAGTTGGATTTTACAAGTGTAAAGACTTTACGGTTGACTTTTGGTAACGACTGCGAAAATTTCTTTCTGCATGTAAAGTCCTTAAATAACATTACATTACTTTTTTAATGAGAGTGGGAATTCCCACCGTCCGTAGTTAAGGTAAGAGTGGTAGATTAGGCTTTTGTGTTTTCGTCAAAATTGACGATAATTGGTAACCCTTTAAGTAACTGGTCAGTTAACTGAAGTCTAGATTGGACTTGAGTCTGAAACTCAACCCAAAACGGTGCCGAGTTCATATAAATTAACAAAATGAATTGACAAGAAAAATGAAGAAAATAACCTTATCTAGTGCTTACGAGACAAGTACGTTGTTAGGTATTGACTAACTCGGAAATATTTCGAGTTAAATTACACTAATAATAGATGTAAAGAGTATTCATACTTTTCGCTAAAGGGACAAAAATGTCACCTTAGAGAGTCAATATAAATTAATAAAATTGAGAAGTAAAAATAAGAGAAAAGAAGAGTAAATAAAAGAAAATAAAAGTATAATGAATATATTTACTTAAAATTAGAAAATATATAATTGTGATTAAATACAAAAGATAAAAGGAGAGATTTTTATGCCATGCAACGATTGTAGCATTAAATGTAAAGAAAGGTATACCAGTTGGTATAGCAAAAGGAAAGATTTTGACTGTATGCCTATTGGTCATGTTTTGCCTCATAATTATTTAATAGAGAACGATATCATATCTTTGGAGAAAAATGATGAGTTATTATTAAATTATATAATTAAAAATTGTTCGAATTTGGAGGAAGTATGCTATTTTGATATTACTATGGATATTATTTCTGGATTAGGAAAGTTAATGCATAGCCAAAATGATATGATTAAATATTTAATTGATTATTTGTATTTATCTTTTGGTGATCCTAATAGTGAAGATAATATTATCAAAGATGAGTATTTTAAGAGAAGATTTAGTAAAATCAAAAAAGATAGTAAATATAAAAAAGGAGTTGTTAATGTTAGGACGGGGCAACAAGAATTGAAAAAGCAATTATTATACTTGTATGGAGAGTGTTGTATTTGTGGATTAGAAAATTCTAAGCTATTAGTAGCTAGTCATATAAAGCCATTAGAGGATTGTCTATTAGAAGAGAGTTATGATATTAGTAATTCATTATTATTATGTAGAACGCACGATGGATTATTTGATTCAGGATTAATTTCATTTGATGATGATGGAAAAGTTATAATATCTGAAAAATTAAGTACTAAAGACAGAGAAATAATACATATTGAGGATAGTATTAAAATAAATACAAAAGGAATAGATATAAAATACCTAAAATGGCATAGAGAAAATGTGTTTAATAAATAAGAAAAGGGTTGGAATAATGTTCCAACCCTCATTTTTTATCCCAGTTTATGTTAAAACCTATAATATCTGCTATAGCTTTAACTTCAGAGTATCTAATAGTATCTCTAGAAAGTTTGTTGCTCAATGCCTGGGGTGTTGTATCTATTCCATAGTCTTTTAATTTTTCTACAATATCAACTAACTTCCAACCAGATAAAGCTATATAGCTTTTTATTTCGTTTCTTGTTTCATTACTCATTTTTATGTCACCTCAACAATATTATAACAAAATAAAACTAATTAGTAAATAAATAAACGTAATAATAAAAAAATTCACTAATGAGTGTTGACAAGCTACACTTATGAGTGTAAAATTAAATCATAAGGTGAAACAAATAAGAAACAGGGGGTATAAAAAATGAGAGAAAAGTATGAGAGTGTCATAACTAATTTATTGTTAAGCAATGCAATTTTAATAATTACTTTAATTTTAATAATTTTTTAGTAAGTTAATTTTTAACAAATAAAGATAATAAAATGAAAAAAGAAAAGGGGATAGGGATATGTGTAATGTAATTAATTTTATGGAAGAGAAAATGTCAAGAATTAGTTTAAAGGAAAGACACGAGAGGTTTGAGTTGGATGTAATGTGCTATATTCATGAATTAATAGAAAATCCATGCGATTTAATTATAGTAAAAGACAACATAACAAGAACCGAAGATAATTCTATACCAGAAGAAAATATTTTATTTATAGATGCGGAAAGAGAAGATTATGAAGAATTGCTATGGGGCATGTTTCTTAATAACAATAAAACAATATTTAATGCTAGTTTTGCTAATAATTACAATAATAGCTGGATGAGTGTGATTTATACTTATAGCGGAGAAAATTTAAGGATAGAAAAAGTAAGTTAAAGATGAGTGTAAGTGGAGAGCAGCAAGTAGTTATATTTTTATTAAAAGCTGATTATATAAGGTGTTACAATTAGTCAGCTTTTTTAAATTTAGTTTTATATTGGAAAAATGAACTTAAAAAGTGAAAAATTTTCTTGTAAAATAGTTACAGAAGTTAATTAACTAGATTATAATTAAATACCTTAAATTTTTTTAGTTTATGATTTTGATATTTTATATTTGTATAATTATATCTAAATTAGGAATTAAAAAGTTTTACAAAAATGCTTTGTAAAATTAAAAGTTGTGGATAGGATATAAATAGAGAAAGGGAGAGATCTAATTTATGAGAAAAGAAGAAATTATAAAAATTACAAATGAGGAATTAGTAAATAAGCTAGGGGCGGAACAATTAGAATGGTTTAGGAAAGTAATTTATAGATATAGAAAAAGAGATTTATTATTTTTTAATGTTGAGTTCCATTTACTTTCAGAAATTGAAAATGCAGATAAAAATATAGCTGGAAGATATATATTTGAAGATTTAACAGAAGAAACTGAAGAAACACATAAAATTTATATATTGGACAAGCAGTTAGATGACTATAAAAATAATTATTTTGCAAAAACCTATTGGACTAAGTTTTTAAAAAATGAAGTTATAGATACAATTAGACACGAGATTTTACATGCATATGTAAAAGAAAGATTTAGATATATGTGTAAAATAGATAATTGTGAGGCTGATGCAAGTATTATATTTTTAATGTATCTTCAATTTTTTGGAGTTGATAGTGGACATTATTGTGCTGATAGCTATAAATATTCCGAAACGTATAAGAAAGTTAAAGAATGTAAAGATTACAATGAATTTTTAGATTTAGTTATAGATATAATCCATGACTTAAATGATTTGCAAAGAAAATTGGAAAAGAAATATGATAATAAAGCTATTAAATTAAGCTTTGGAGATAGAAATTCTAGTTTAGTAAAAGCTATAGAATCTAGGTCTAAATATATAGTTAAGAGCAATGATAAAGAAGTTAAAATAATGGATATAGAAGCTTTTGTTTTTCGAATAGGATCTGCAACACCTATATATATAATTGAAGAATTAATAGATAAAAAATTAAAAAATACAGAAGTAGCTGAAATAAGAGAAATTAAAAAAATATATATGAAAAAAGTTGGAGAAAAAATTTATAGTAAAGAGATTATATTAGACGAAGCTTCTTAGAAAAATAAAGAAATTATAAAGGGTTTAAATGTAATAAACTTAGCTTCACTAACGGTTTCGCTAAGTTTTCTAACATGGAAGCGTAATAACTTCAATTAAATTCAAAAGAAAGGACGTGTTAAGATGACAGAAATAAAAATATTCAGCAAGAGAGTGGCTACTTTATTAATTGGAAAAGGTCACAAATTAATTAGAACAGAAGACAATAGAAAAGATAAGAAGTTTTTAGTGTTTATATTTCAGGATTCAGGGGAACTACGTAAAGACTTAACTAATATAAGCAATAAATAAATTGCTACAATATTCAAAGGTTATTCAAAAGGAGGAATTTATGATGAAGAAACAAAAATTATACAACGTTACATATTTAAAGAATAAAACAAAGGTGGAAACAATTAAATTAACAGAAAGCTTTATGTGGGAATTGTTAGAGTGTTATGAAGGTAAAGAGTTAGATAAAAAGAATCAAGATATAATAATCAAGTACATATTACCAGATAAAAATAAAGAGGAAGAAGTTTCTTCTAAAGCATTAGATGAGTTAATGGAAGGTATAGAGATAAAAGGAAAGAGATATATACCATTTTTAACGAGTCCTAGTATGATGAAGAAGTCTAGCAATAGAAGAAAATGTGAATACCTATTTATAAGAGAGGACTACGATAAGTTCAAAGAAGTATATAGAGATATAATAAGTCTTGGAAGGGTTAAGAGATTACAAGAAAAAGATAAAATATGTATAAATAAAGATGTAATTTCAAGAGAAAGCTTAACTCTAAGTGGTAGTTACAGAATAAACTACAATCCATATTTACTAATTCTACCTAGCCAATCTTACGAACACATTTCTAACTACATAACTATAGATAAAGAGACAGGTGAATTAAAAGAACAACTAAATGAAAAGAAAAGTTTTGAAGCATTTGATGGTTGTGGTCTTATGAGTCCTAAAATGGCTAAGAAAATTCAAGAAGATATTAAATCAGAACATAATATAGATTTTGCTATTATAAGAAATTTCCCATTAGCAGTTAAAGGGTTAGTTGTAAAGTGTGATTTTATAAAATTCTTTGAAGATAACTACAAAGAAGATAAAAAATACACAGAATACTTTAAGAAAGAGAATGGGAAGTTCTATGCAAAAGATATTTACGATTGTTGGATTGATTTATCTAAAGTAGATCTAATTACAACAACCAATATGGCTAAATGGGTTAAAATTTGGGACGCTAGTAAAGATAATCTTTCAGATGATAGAAATATAAATGATGCAGTTAAAGAGGTTATAGAAGGTGAATATGAGAAATATAAAGGTATTCTAAACAATTTATATGTAACTAAAGTAAATAAAGAAAGTTTAAAAGAATACATTAAAATTAGCTATCAAATTTTAAACAACTTAGCATTAACAACTCAAGAATTAAGAGAAATTCAAAACAATAGCATAAAGTATTTAAAGAAAATTATAAGCCTAGATGTAAATTATATAAAACTATGGTTGGGGGATATAGCTTCAGATATTAAGCAAGATGAAGATGGTAATATCATAAATGAAGTTACAGCTTCTACAAAGGCTCATAGAATGTTACAAGTAAATAGCAATTTTGTAAAGTCTAAGACTATTAGAAGTTTAATAAAGAGAAATATATTAAAGAGTTGCCATGAGGTAATAACTAAGCCTTATGTGAAAGGTAACTTTAAATATGCAATAGATGATCCAATTTGCTTTTTAAGATGGATAGTTACAAGAGACTTAAAAAGCAGTAGAGAATTAAAAGAAGGTGAATTTTATGTGCCAAAAGAAAGTGGAAATGTTGTTATGACTAGAAATCCACTAGCAATAGCAGGTGAGGTACATAGAATAAAATTGGTTGAAAATGAAGTGCTTGATGAGTATTTTGGCGATTTAACTAATGAAATAATAATGTTTAATACAGTAGATAACATGTCATTTATTTCCAGTGGTAGTGACAAAGATGGAGATGCCCATGCAATTTGGTATGATGAAGCAATTTATAATGCAGTAATTGAGCCAGATTTACATTTCAACTTTGTAAATGATGGAGATACTTATGAATGTCTATGGACACCAGAAGAAGAATATACATGTGTACTTAAAGCTAGTGGAAATTTAATAGGAGCAGTATCAAATATAACTACAAAGTTAAGTAATAAAGCACAAGAACAAGGCTACATATTCAATGGCGAACATTATACTGTAAAAGAGATAAAGAACAAGTATATGGAAGTGAATCCTAAATACAAAGAAGAAATAACAAAATTAGAGCAACAGAAGAAGAAATGGGAAGATGAAGTAAAGAGATTGAAACAAGGCAACTATGAAGAAGATGAAGATTACACTACATTAAAAAGATATGAATCAAACAAAGAACTATATACAAATCAACTAAAAAATAAACATCTTGAAATAAGAACTAAAGCAGTAGGTACTCTCATAAAGATGGGTGCTATAGAACTATCAGAATTACCAGCAGAAAAACAAAGAGATTATATAAAGCAAGGGTTTAAAAAGTATGAAAGAGATATGTTGGAGGCTCTAATGTGGTCACAAGTGGCTATAGATGCTAGCAAAACCTGCGTAGTTCCTACCCAAGAAGATATGTACAGAATAATAAAATATAAAAAAGAAAATTATCCACGCTTTATGTATCATGCAAAGTTCAAGAAAGATAATGAAGAAATAGATTGGGATAGATGTTCCCTTACTAATAGTGCCTTAGATATTACATCAAATGAAATTTACCATAATCTAATAAAAGGTTTAGCAGAATTAATAAAAGAAGGTAATGACAGTCTAAGAGTTTTCAAAGAAGTTATGGGTGTTGAAGAATGTGAGGAAGCAGTTATAGAGGTAGATAAGATTTATAAAAGACATTTAGAATATGTAAAAGCTTCAAAAAGTGACAATGAAGAAGAAGCAGCTAAGATAACTTTAGAAATATTAGAGGCTGTAGAAGAGTTGGATTTTACACCTAGTCAAATTTGTTATGCCTTTTTAAATGCTAATCAAAGAATGACTAAAAAAGGAATTAAGAGAGGGGTTACTACAGAGTTTATAGTTAAGTATTTCTATTATCATTTAGCTAAAACATTTGAAGGTGTTAAAACCGATGAGTATGTATTAGATGAAAATGGTGAGTTTGATTGGTTATTTAAAAATTACAAGAATATAAGTGCTAATTTAGCTAAAGATAATCTACTTCAAATGCAAAAAGAAGATAATATTAAAAAAATTCCTACATTAGAGTTCAATGTTGGTGCTTTAACAGGTTATGAAGGTTCAATAAAAGTAGGAGATGAAATATTAATAAAGCAAGAGCAAGAAGGTAAATATACCAATTACAATGTTTATGTTGATGGCAATAAAAAGGTTGGATTTATATTTGCTAGAGGCTTAGATATAGCAGATGGACAAGTATTAAAAGTATACGATTGGAAGTATATAACAAATAATAAATACATCAAAATAAAGGTCGCATAGCAGGGCATAACGCCCTTACTATGCTTTCTAATATGAGCCAGTAGGCTTAGAGAATAGGCATAGAAAGAATAGGAGAGGTTTAAATGAATAATTCAAATAAAAAATATTATGTAGTTGAAAGTTTAACATTAGCAAATGCTTTAATGTATGTTACAGGGCAGAAACCATATGTGTTCAATAATAGAATCTATAGTAATAAAAAAGTATGGAGCTTTATTAAGGATGAAGCGTTTGAAAGTGCATTAAAAGAAATAAATAGAGTTAAAAAAGAATTTTATAAGTAATTGAAAGGAGTATCAACAATGAAGGTGAAAAGGGTAAGTGAATTAATTAGTCCTAGTGAAATTAAAACGTGGGAAAAAGGAAGTGTTATAACAATAAAAGCCGGAACAGGTGCTGGGAAGAGTTATTTTATTAAAAATATATTATATGCATTTGCAAAGGCTAATAAAAAAAGAATATTATTTTTAATACATAGAAGTAATTGTGTAAATCAATTTCAAAGAGAAATTGAAAAGGCTAATAAGACAGATGTTATATATATAAGAACCTACCAATGGCTTGAGGCTATGATTATTAATAAAAAAACGCTTGATTTGAGTGAGTATGACTATATTGTTTGCGACGAGTTTCACTATTTTGTGAGTGATGCAAGTTTTAATAAGACAACAGATATATCATTAAATAAAATACTAAGATACACAGAGGCAACAAGAATATTTATGAGTGCTACTGGCGGTGTTATGAAAAGTTATATAAATAGTATAAAGAATATAGAGACAATAGATTATGAGTTAGAAATTAAATATGACTTCATAGATAAACTAACATTTTTTAATAAAGATGCTACAATGTATGATTTTGCTAAAGAAGCAATGGATAGAAAAGAAAAAGCTATATTCTTTATACAGTCAGCAGAAAAAGCTTATAATTTATACTGTGAATTTAAAGATAATGCAATTTTTAATTGTAGTAAAAGTAATAATAATTACTATAAGTATGTTAATCAAGATAAAATAGAGGATATACTTAATAATGAAAAATTTGAAGAAGATATGCTTATAACTACTTGTGCTATGGATGCAGGTGTAAATATCATTGATAGTAGCTTAGTTCATATTATATGTGATGTTGAAGATATTGGAACTATAATACAGTGCATGGGTAGAAAGAGGAGACAGAACGACGACGACAAAATATGTTTATATATTAAAAACATAACTAATAAACAACTTGGAGGTAAAGAAAGTCAGTTAAAAAGTAAAATTGAAAAAGCTGATTTTTTGAGAAATCATACTGTTAAAGAATACATAGAAAAATATCCAAGAAGTTTAGATTATACACAAATTATTTATGATGATATTGTTGAATCGGATATGGAATGCACAAAGAAAATAAATGAATTAATGTATTTTAAAATTAGATGTGATTTGTTTGATATTCAGTGTATGCTTGTTAAGAGTTCGAAAAGACCACCAAAGTTTGGATATTGTAGATATGTATCTAAGATGTTTGGATTTGAAAATTATAGATTGATTGATGAAGAGAAGAAGGCTGATGAATTAGATAGATATTTAAACAATATTATTGGTAAAAAACTATTTAAGGTAGAGAAAAAAGAATTGATTAACAAAATTAACGTGAGGGTAAATGGCAAACAACAAAAAGGGCGTTCAAATTTGAATGATGGTTTAAGAATGTTAAAACTACCTTATATAATTATTTCACCAGATAGGAAGTCATTTAGAGATGAAAATGGAAAAGTAGTTAAGGAACAGTCTCATTGGATTGTCTACAAGGAGAGTAAAGAATAGATGTAGACAGAAAAAGATGTTAAGCTTATTAAAGAGCATGACACCAAAAAATGTCTACAAGTTTAAATCATAACATAATTAAAGAGGTTAGAGTGAAAATTCTAGCTTCTTTTTTTATTGTAGTAATAGTTGCGAGGCTTCAGCCGAAGCAAAGGTTAGGGCGGTGACCGGTGACAAGAATTTATGAAATGAGGACGTAAGGACGAATGAAGTAAAGGTTTGGCAAACCTAGGGTGCGTTGAAGTTTTAGAGTTGTTTCCTTCGCAAAAAAAAGGAGACAAAAGTAAATAAAATACATGTTTTAAAGGAGTGAAAATGATGAGTAAGGATGATTATAATTGCAAATATTGTAATGTTAAAGTTGTTTTATTAAATAGTGGTGTTATATGCTGTCCTGAATGTGGGCTCTTATATAAGATTATTTTTGATGCTAATAAAGGGGTTAATAGAGTTGTTGCATTAGAAGGTGAAGAGATAAATAGGTAGTCCAACTAAAACGTTGTCCTACCTTTTCTACCATGGAAGTGTACAAGCTTCTAAATAAATTAAGAAAGGTGATGTGTTAAGAATGGAAATTAATGTAGAAAGATTAAGGGAGCTAGTGAAGGAAATGGATGAAATATTAAGTGGAGCTAAGGCTGAATTAAATGACAAATATAGAGAGTTTGTAAAGCAATATATAATTGAAAATGGCTCTGTATTAGATGAAATTAAGCAAAAGGATCTTTGGAAGAAGTTGAGTAAAGTGACTGGTACTAATATATCTTTAGGAAAGCAGCTTAAAGAAATGGCAGTTGGATATGCTTATCTACCATCAAATAAGAGTTGGAAAGATATGAAAATTGATTTAGAACAATTTAATTTACCTTTTTAGGAGGATTTTACATAATTATGTAGAAATAGATTGATGGGAGGTGTATGGGATGATTATTTTTAATAACATTGATAATATTTCAGAAGAGAGATTTGAATATATTAAAAAACGAATAATTACATTTTTATCAATAATTTTTGACAGCGAACATAAATACAGTGATATACTTAGCAAAATTGATATAGTTAGAACTATAGAAGATGTTGAGATAAGCGGATATTTTGATGCATTTAGTAAGAGTATTACTATTGAAAATTTAGAAAATAATAATGACTTAGATAGTATTATTATCCATGAATTAAATCATGTTAAGTTCAAGAAGAACAATGCTTATGATTATAATTACAGAGAAGAAAATACATATGACGAAAAATTTATAGGATGCTATTTTTTAGATGAATTTAATTCACGTTACCAATCATATAAATTAACAGGGTTATCGTTTGAAAAATGTATAAAAATAAAAGAAGATTATAAAAAAATTATAGAACTGTATGATACTAATTTTAAAAAAGTTTTAAGTAAAATTAGAAAGATACATGGAGATGAAAAAATATTAAGTAACCCTAAGGTTATAGATATTTTAAAAGCAGAGAAAAGAAAAACTGATAGAAAAAAGATTTACAATTTGGCTAACTATGTGGCATGTGAAAAGTGGCTATACGAAAATGATCAATGCATAATAGATGATGTGAAAATAAATATATTAGTTAATGAAATAAGTGTGATGAATTTTGATAAAATAAATGAAGGGGATATAAAATTTGTTGCTACATTTGTAAAAAATATATTAAGTTTAGGGCAGTAGAAATACTGTTCTTTTTTATTGCTTTAAACAGGTAGTTTCGCTAAAAACGCTACACTACCTTTTCTGATGTGAGATATGATGCTTGAATGGTGTTCTAATTAGAATAGAATTGAGGCATTATTCCTCTATTGTAGCAGTGTTCTAAAAGTAGAAGTAACTATGTTACACAAAGAAAGTGTTGCAGGTCGTTGCATAACTCGACTTTAAATAATAGTTGTATAGTTTGTAAATTTTTAAGCATTAAACTAGTTGCAAGTCTAGGGCATTTCTTGCCGATTCCTCCAGAATTAAAAAACTTGCTGAGATTAAAGGTACAAAGTATCTGCTCGTAAGAGTTTAATCTTTAAGCGTTACCGATAACAACGCAATATAAATAGGCGGATTCCTAATTTTACTATGCTAGTTAGAGTTTAATATAACTCTTACTAGTTTATTCAAAAGGGGGCTTTTTAGCCTCCTACTCCTAAAAAAGGTAGATTCTAATACGTAGCTAATTCTTGTCCCATTTAACACTCCTTTCTATTCCTTTAATTTTTATAGCTACGTGTTAGAATGTGTCTTTTTAAGGCACTCTCCTACAAAGTGAAGGCAGGATTAAATAAAATTATCATTCTCTTTTTAGCATCGCAGAAATGTGGTGCTTTCTTAATGCAGCCAAGGACTGTCCAAAGCCAGTGTAAATGCAGATGGAGAAAATAAGAAAGGTTGTGTAATAGAAATGGAAAAATTATATGAAATTGTTGGATTTAGTGTTATTTGGGGTGGTGCAGGTGTATTGATAGGAACATTTGTAGGTGCATTAGAGCAATCGTTAAAAGAAAGAAAAAAGGCTAAATTAGCTAAGAAATGTGGAATTAAAAGATAGAAGGGAATTGATGAAGATGAATAATAATTTAGAAAAAGTATGTAGATTTTTAATAGAAAATAAGGTATCAGATAAAGATTTAATTGTAGGGTTTGACGAGAATTTAGTAATATATAAGGATTTTGAATGGGACTTAAATAGCAAATATACAGAGGTAGAAGTTAAGGAATATGATGAAATTTATGAAGAGTTAGTGATTGAGGATTGTGACCAATATAAATTAACAATTTATTGGGATGGTACTATAGAGGTTGAAACTCCAGGTGATGAAACAGAATTAGAAGAATTAAGAAGAGAAAATTCTGAACTTTTATATAAAATAGAGATGTTAGAGGAGGCCAATAAGGATTTAGCTGATATAATAAAAAATAAAAGTGAAACAGATATAGCTGAAAAAGATGATGTTATAAAAAGATTTTTAAAATCGTGTGGTGAAGGAGATTTAGATGAAGCGATAGAACATTTTAAATCTATGAAAGAATATGCAGATTTATGTAATAAAGTTTATTTAAATACAATGTTAACAGGAGTACGTTAATTCGTACTTCTTTTTTATTTGGAGAAAGTGAGGTAGTGTATGGGATTAGAAGAAATATTAGAGGAAATTAATGAAACTGTGGAAAAGTTGAATTATAAAAATTCGATTAAGTTTATAGAAGAGTTAGAAAGATTAGAAGAAGAGAGGTAATTAGAGATGAAAAAATTTAGTACAGGAAGTTATAAATTACAAGTGTTACTAATGCAAGTGGAAGAAATAAATATAGTAAATGTTGTTAAGGAAAATTATAAAGGTAAAATATCGAGTAAATTAGAATTTGGATTTACGGATGGAAAGGCAGTACATAGAATTGTAGAGGATTATAAAGAAAGTTTAGGTGTAGAAACAGATAGAGAGTTGTTTAGTAAGTTGAGAGAAAGACGAAAACAATTATTAGATGAATATTTTGCTAGAGAAAAAGGTGATAGGAATGAGTAGTATATATAAAACTTCTAGTAATAATTGCGCAGCATTCCTACTTTATCATGGATATTCTTTTACTTTGGAAGAAGATTTAAATAACAAGGTGTATTTTAAATTTGATGCAACAGAGTCAGGATTTTTTGATTGTTTAAGTGATTTTAAGGATGCATGTAAAGATAGAAGAAGTGTTTATGTGGATTATGCTAGATTAGTATATTTACAGGATTTTGTAAGGAAAAGTGTTAGGATTTATAAAGAAAATAAGAAAGTAGGAGATGAAATTAATGAGAGATAGATTATCTAGAGAAGAATTAAGAGCTAAAACTATATTAGATAATGTGGAAGCTAAGTGGTATCAAGTATTTGATGAAAAAGTAGCAAGGGAGTTAATTAAGTTACATAAATATATGTATTTTATAGAAGAAGTACCACACTATAAAACTAAGAAATTAAGTAAATGTTGGCACTTTGAGTTTGATAAAAATATTTTTGATGATGTTAAAGTTATTAAAAATAAATTGTATAAGAAAAGAAGTGGTAAACGTGATTAATACATATAAAAATAAAAATAGTATCATTTATAATGGAAGAAATTTAAGTCAATTATACGATTTATACGTAGTGGATGAAGATATAGAGATAGAAAGTAGCTTAGGTGTAACACAGTCTGCGAATTTGAATAATGGTGCTTTAATTAATTTAGAAAAGGAGAATTTTACATTTAGTCTAAAGTTTATTAGAAAGATTAATGGAAAGTTAGCTTCTTTAGATACAATGCATCTAGGAAGACCGTTCATGGAAGAAGTAACAAGAGTCTTTTATAATACTTCAACAGATGGTGTTAATATATTGGAACTAGGAGGAAAGGTATATTATGTTAGTCCAACGGGTGGAAGTTTATTAAGACATAGTAGAAATTTAGGAGAATTTAGCATCGAATTCGAGAGTTTAAGTCCTTATTGCTATAGTCCAATTATGCTTAATTCTGTTAGAGTTTTAAATGATAATTGGACTAAAACAATAGAAATAACTAATAGAGGGAATGATACATATGCAGAGGTTAGTGTTGAATGTGTGCAAGCAGGTATGTTAACTATAAATAACAATGGGGCTGAGTTAACTATTGATTGTGAAGCTGGTGATATTATTAAAGTTGATGGAGATACAGCGGATATTGAGGGGGATTATAGTAAAGTAGCTGGTGATATAAGAGAAGCTTTATTATTAAGATATGGTTCTAATAATATAACATTAAATGCTACAGAGGGAGATTTTAAAGTGGTATTTAGGCATCAATGTGAAATGAATTTATGTTAGGTTGTCGATAAAAAGGAGTTTATAAGTATGAAAGAAAAAACTATAAAGACAATAGAAAAAGAGATTAGTTTTGAAAAAAATCAGGAGAAGATACAAATAACTGTAAAATTAATGAATATTAGTGATAATTTTAAAATAAAAGATTTCCTTGAAATAATGTTCAAGGAAATTAATGAAAGTTTATTTTAATTGATTAACTTTATTATTTAAGTCTATTAAAGTTTCAAATTGATTAGGATTTGAAAGCATATTAGAAAGAAATTCTAACATAGCAATTTCAGGAGTTTTAGCTTTCATAGATGTATCTACTAATTTGTCAGCTAATACAGAAATACTAGAAGAATCAGCTTGATGAAGTGATAACTTGGAATTTAATAGTGCAATATTATCTTGGATTTTAAATAGTTCTTCTAAAATTTGTGAGTTAAAGTTATCATTTTTAATATTATTAGTAGAGTTATCTTGGTTAAATTCTATAGAATTTATTGTTTTAATTAATCGATCTTTTAACGAATCAACTAAATCTAAGTCGGTTAAATCGTAATCAAAAGCTCTAATTGATGAAACATCAAATGGTAGAGTAACTGATTTGTCTTTTAGATGTATAATTGGTTTGCCTAATGCACTCCTATAACCAATTTCATAAAAGGCATTTGGATTATGATCTGTTAAATCGGCAATAACTAAATCAGCAGATTTTAAATAATCTAAAATAGTTTCTGTTAGGCAATCATTGCGATTAAGTTCATCAACTCTTACACATTCAAAATCAGTTTCAGAACAAACAGGTTTAATAATATGTTTAAGTAACTGGTCAGATCTTTTGCGAGTGTCACTACCATCATTTCCTATAGGGCATACAACAAAACAAGTTTTCATTTTTTCACAACCTTTAATTATTATTTTAGCAAAAGCTAATTAATTATATTTTACAAAAAATATAAAAATAAGACAAGATATAACATAATATATAATTTAATTATAAATTTACTAAAGGGGGAACTAATGGCAATATTATATAAATGTAGAAGACGTGGCTGTATGAAACTTGCAGAGGAAGATAGTAAGTATTGTTCTTTACATAAAGATATAGAACTTCAAAGATACAAAGAGTATAAGAGAAATAAAAGAAATGATAAAGAGTATAAGAAAGTAAATGACTTTTATAATACTAAAGAATGGACTAGACTTAGAGATTTGATGAGAAGTGAATATCTAGGAATGTGCGTTGTATGCTGGGCTAAAGATAAGATAGAAATGCTACATACTATTCATCACGTAGAAGAAGTAAGAGATAACTTTGATAGGAGACTAGATGCAAGTAACTTAATAGGGTTATGTAGTAGTTGCCATAAGAGAGTCCATGACGAATATAAAAAAGGAGTACAACAAAAGAAGAATATGCAAAAGATATTATTTGGATTGATTAGAAAGTTTGGAGAAGAGTTTAAAAGAAACACGGGGGGGTATAAAAAATTTTGTGAGGTGTCTTCCAAAGTTCGACCCTAACCTTTTACGAGTTTTTTTCTAACTTTTTGAGTACCGGGGGTAGTAAGCAGATGAAAGGAAGTGATTAAACTATGGCTAAAAAAATACAATGTCCTTCTTATTTGGATGATGTAGCTAAAAAAGAGTGGAAAAGAATATTAAAAGTTATTGAAAGTGAAAATATAGAATTCAATGCAAAAGATTTAAAAGTATTAGAAGGTTACTGTACAAATTACTCTAATTGGTTGATGTTTGAAGAAAAAGCAAAAGAGGCAGGATATTTAATCTTTAGTCCTAATGGTTATCCTCAGCAACATCCTTATTGCCAATTAGCTAAAAATGCTCAGACTCAATATTTAAATTTCATGAAGGAACTAGGTTTAACACCAGCTTCTAGGGCAAGAATTAATAAAAATAAGAACATATCAACCACTGATGGATATTCCGAAGAAGATAAAGAAATGGAAGTGATGTTTAATGATTGATGAAGAGTTATTAGACAAGCTTATAGAAGAAAATAAAATTAAACAATCCTTTAAATTAGATGAAATAAATCGAGAATTACAAGAAAAGTGGGACGATGATAAATATTATTTTGATGTCAAAGAGTCGGAAAAAATATTTAAGTACATAAGTTTATTGAAAAATGATAAAGGTACTTCGAGAAAATTTACTATATTGAGATTTCAGTTCGAAATTATAGCTGAAATATTATGTGTAAAAAAAAGAAAAGATAATCTTAGAAGATTTAGAGAAGCTCATATCAATGTTGGGCGTAAAAACTCTAAGTCTTTTTTAGTTGGAATAATAATGAGTTATTTGTATTTTCATCAAAAAAATATATTTGGTGCTTTATTTATAATAACAGGAAATACAACTAAACAAGCTAGTGAATTATTCAATACATTTAAAGCGTTTGTCAACTCCAATAAAGCTCTACAAAGGAGATGTAAGATAACAGATTCTAAGAAAGAAATTATTAGAAAAGACAATAATAATAAGTTAATTGTTTTAAGTAATGATGGTGGAGGAGCAGACTCTTATTCTGTATATAGTTTTGCATGTGATGAAATCCATGAGTACAGAAGTGACGAGATATACGGTAAATTAAAAACTGGTAGTGGACAATGGGACGAACCTTTAGCCATTACATTGACTACTGCATCATCTGGAGAAGATCCTAACAATTTAGAAATGCAATTATATACAGCTAGTAAGTCTATAGAAGAAGGAAAAGGGAACGATGAAACCTTTTATTATAAAATTTATGAAGCTGATAAGGATTGCAAGATAGATGATGTGACACAATGGTTCAAAGCGAATCCAGCACTAGGTTTATTTAGAAAGGTAGACGATATTATAAATCTATGTAGACGAGTGGAGTTGATGCCTTTACAAGAAAATATGTTTAGGAGAATGTTTTTAAATCTACATGTTGCAACAGATCACATAAAGAATGCTATAAACATGGATCTATGGGAAGAAGCTATAGAAGATATAAAAATAGAGGACTTTAAAGGGTATAAATGTTGGGGAGGTTTAGATTTATCTTCTAATAAGGATATTACAGCATTTGTTTTGGTATTTTATAAAGAAGAAACAGATAAATATTACATATTTCCATTCTTATTTACTGCTAAAGATACTGTAATGGAAAGAGAGGAAAAGGATAAAAATCCTTATTCTGATTGGATAAGAAAAGGTGATTTAATACCAACAGAAGGGAAATATATCAAATTTAATGATATGTTGGATAAAATGATAAAACTAAAAGAGGATTATGATATTGAAAGAATTGGCTTTGATAGGTTTGGAAGTCCAACCATTCTTAATGTTTTAGAAAATGAATTTGATGTTGAACCATTAGGACAAGGGACAGCAACAATGACTATGTTTATAAATAGCTTTGAGAACCTATTGATAGATGGAAGATTGGTTATTGCTAAAAATGACTTATTCACATTTATGGCAAAGAATTGTGTTGCAGTTTATAATGAACAGCTTGATTGCAAATATAGTAAGAAGAAAAGTAAATTTAAAATTGATGGAATAATTGCTATGTTGATGGCTTTAGGATTAGCTGTAGATGAGTGTGATATAGAATATTATAATCCATTAGAAGCATTAGATAAATTAGATTGGGATTAAAGGGTGGAGGTGAAAGTATGAAAGAAAAGTTTAAATGTAAAATAGAAAAATTAAAAAAAGAAGTTAATTCCTTTAAAGATAAGATATTAAAAACTACAAAAACTAAAATATTTTGGTGCGAAGTGCTAATAATTACAGCTATATGTTCATTTATAGTTACTAACTTTTTATTAAATTTCTTTATTGGAATGTATTTATTATCACTACTTTTATTCTCAATAGGATTATTTATTTGGAAATATTTATAAGAAAGGTGGTGAGATTAAATGTTTTTGGACAAAATAGAGAAGAGAAGTACAGTAAGTGGCGAAACAAATTGGACTTCATGGGTAAAAGGTGAAGATGATTATATAGAAGCAGATAGTACATATTATAAATGTATTAATTTATTTGCAGAAAATGTAGCTAAATTACCTATTATAACAAAAATATCAACAGATATGGGTGATGTAGATGCAGATAAATTCTATTTATATGAGAAGTTAAGACTTAGACCAAATGATTCAATGAGTGCATTCGAAACAATTAAAGCGCTTGTAGCAATGACTAAGCACTATGGATGTGCAGGTTTATACATAGATAGGGATGAAAAAGGGTTTGTTAGGGGGCTATATCCAGCTAAAATAAACGGATTTACTATTGATGATGTTGGATTAATTAAATCTACTAAGAAAAACAAGGTTTTAGTTGACTTTACATGTATAGATACACAAGGTACTTGCTTTGAAAAAGATATTATTATTATTAGAGATAATTCTGTTAATGGAATAGATTACAAGAGAACTAAATCTTATATAAGAGATAGTATAAACACTAATATAAAAGCAAATAAGTACCAAGCACAATTATTTAGCAATGGTTTAACTAATAAAATGGTGGTGCAATATGTTTCAGATGTAAAAGATGAAAAAGAATTGAGGAAAACACAAGCTAAGTTTGATAGATTATATAGTTCTAATGGACGAGTTTTTACTGTACCAGCTGGATATAATGTACAAGCATTAAATCTTTCTTTAGCTGACAGCCAATTTGCAGAATTAAAGATAATTGGTAAGCAAGATATAACAAGTGCTATTGGGGTACCTTATAGTTTATTAGAAAAAGGTTCATTAACAGAAGAAGAAACAATTGCGTTTTTAAGTAATGCCATTATTCCAATTATAACTGCATTAGAGCAAGAAATGGATTGGAAGTTGCTTACTAAAGCAGATAGGGAAAAAGGTTATAAAATTAGATTTAATGTAAATGCAATGCTTAGAACAAGTCCATTAATCCAAAGTCAGATTATTGATACATATTTAAAAGATGGTGCATACACAGTAAATGATGCTAAGAGAATACTTGGAGTGCCACTTGTTGAAGGAGGAGATATAGTAACTTTACCTAGTGGACAAATTACACTTGAAAATTTAATAAATGGTAATGCTACATGGCAAAAAGATACTAAAGAAGAAATAGTAGTCGAGGATAAATAAAATAATTACAGGGAGAAGCGGAGGTAGTGAGAGCTTAACCAATTACAATGAAAGAGGGTGAACAGATGGAAAAAGAGATAAGATTATTATCTTCAAATCTTGAATTAAGAGAGGTTGGAGAGGAAAAAGAGATACATTTGCAAGGATACGCCCTTATTTTTGATACTGTTTCAGAAGATTTAGGCTTTAGAGAAACTATTAGAAAAGGGGCTTTAGATGACTGTAAAATGGATAATGTAGTACTTAATTTTAATCATGACATGAGTAAACCACTTGCTAGAAATAGTAAATATAGTGGAAAAGGCTCATTAACGTTAACAGTTGATGAAAAAGGACTATTCTTTGATGCAATTCCTACAAATACTACATATGCAAGAGATTTATTAGAAAATATGCAACAAGGAATAATAGGTAAGTGTAGCTTTGCGTTTAGCTTAGATTATAATGACCCTGAGGCTCAGTCATGGGATTGGGATAATGGTATAAGAGGGTATGATTTTAGAACTATAAATAAGATTAGAGAATTGTATGATGTATCTATTGTTACTAATCCAGCGTATGAAAGTACAAGTTGTACAAGTTATCAACGTGCTAAAGATGAAGCTAAGGAAGAACTTAGAAAAGCTAAAGAAGAAAGAGAATTAGAATTAATACAAATTGAACTTGAATTAATTTAATTTAGGTTCTTTTTTTATGCAATTAATTATAGAAAGGATGATAAAAAATGACAATAGCAGAATTAAAACAGGAAATAGAAAATAAGAAAACTGAAGCTAGAAGCTTTACAAATGCTAAGGACTTAGAAAGTGCAAAAAAAGCAATGGAAGAGTTAAGAATGTTACAAGAAACATTAAAAATTGAAGAAGAATTAGAACAATCTGAAATAAGAGAATTACAAGGACAAAAAGAGATGAGAAAAGGAGACGATAAAATGGTAAATGAATTTAGATCAATTGTAAAATCAGTAATGGGTGCAGAAATGACAGCAGAAGAAAGAGCAGCAATTAAGACAACAGATAATGCAGCAGTAGTTCCAAAGGAATTTGTTAATCAATTACAAGAAATTAAGAAGGGATATGGATCTTTAAAAGAATATTGTGATGTTATTACGGTAACAAAGAATTCCGGTACAATTCCAGTTGTAGATTTAGATCAAAACTCTCTAGGAGATGTAACTGAAGGAGATGCTATAGCAGATGGTACATTAGTGACTTCTGATTTATCCTACACTTGTAAGAAGGTAGGTCTTATCCAAAATTTAACATCAGAGTTAGTAGATGATGCTGAAGTTGAAATAGAAGCATTAGTTAACAAGAACTTTGCAGAAATTGCAGTAGCGACTGAAAATGCGAGAATATTAAAAGTATTAAAGGATAATGCAACAGAAGTTGAGTCTGCTACAGATTATTCAGACATTTCTATGGCTATGGATTCACAAGTGCCAGCAGTTAAAGCAGGATTGATGACATTTACAAATGCCGAAGGTTATGCTTACTTAAAGAATTTAAAAGATGCTCAAAAGAGACCTTTAAACCTTGTAACAGAAGTTAATGGAAAATACTACTTTAACAATAAAGAGTTAGTGGTTGTTGATGGATTAGAGTCTTCAGTTCCTGGAACTAAGAAGATATTTATAATAGCTAATCCTAAAGAAGCAATTAAATATATCGAAAGAAAGGGTGTTACAATTGCTAAGTCTACTGAAGCTGGATTCGAAACTGATACAGTTAAAATTAGAATCTTAGAAAGACTTGATGTTATTAAAGGTGTTACTAGATCTATTAAGAAAATAGAACTTTAATTTACATATTAAGGGTATAGGTATATAGTATTTATACCCTTTACCCTACTTAAAAAGAAAGGGTGGTTATATGACATTGGAACATATAGAACAAGAATGGGATTTGTTAGATATTAAATTCATTACTTTAGAAGAAATTAAAACTTACTTAAATATAGACTTGGAAGACATTTACTATGATGAAATGCTTACAGAATATATCGCTACATCTTTAATTTACATTATTAAAAATGCGGGTAATGCATGGATGGCTGATGAATATTGTATAAAATTAGCTAAGTTATTACAAAGAAAATTTATACTAGATATGTTCGAGAATAGAGGTACAGAAATATCTAATTCTACTAAAAGAGATATTATGGTTAATACTATCCTTGAGATATTGGCATCAGTTGGTGGTGAATAACATGGCAGATTTTAAGATAAATCCAAGCGAATTTAGACATCCAATTACTATTGAAAGATGTCAAAAGGTTAAAGATGAAGATAATAGGCTTGTTGAACAATGGTCAAAGCTATGTAATGCTAGAGCTAAGATTTTATGGACACGAGGTAGTGAATATGCTGAAAATTATGGTACTAATAGTGAAGTTGAAGCTACTTTCTATATTAGATTTAACCATAAGAAGATAACTTCTAAGGATAGATTAATCTATAAGAATGAAGCTTATGATATTATCTATGTAAATAATGTACAAGAAGCTAGTAAATACTATGAAATTAAAGCTAAGAAGGTAAATTGATGAGTGTAGAATTTAGTGGATTTGATGAATTGATAAATGATTTAAACAATTTAGGTAATATAGGTAATAAAATAGGTAAAAAAGCTGTTGAAGAAGGTGCAAAAATTGTACTAGAACAACAGAAGAAAGACGCTCCAAGAGATGCTGACAACGAACATGGTGCTGATAAGCTAGATATAACAGAAATCAAGAAATATGCTAAAAGTAGTACTGTAGTCGCTAAAGTTGGTATATCGAGCGAAAATTGGGAAGAAGCAAAACATCTTTATTTCCAAAACTACGGGTATGAGCTATGGAAAAATGGAAAGATGGTTAATACTCATGTAGGTTGGATAGATGATTCATTTAAAAAATGTAAAGACAAAGCAACAGAGAAGATGATTGAAATAGCAAAACAAGAAATTGATAAGATATTATAGGTGGTTTAAATGAATGAAGTAATAGATAAGCTAGAAAGTGAGTTAGGGATTCCTTTTTACTATGTAAGTAGAGAAAATGGTAAAGCTCCGGTAGTAGTTTATAATTATAAAAAAGAATTAAATATGAGTGATATGGAAAAGGAGTCAGCTAGTTATGACTTCTATTTTATTTTAATAATTAATACAAAAGTAAATGATACAGTAGAGAAATTTGAAGAAATATTGATAAATAATCTCTTTAGAAATGTAACTGTAAATCAGTCTGCAACTACTAAAGATGGTTATATTCAGATTTCTATAACTGCAAGTAAAAATATATAAGAAAGGTGGAATTACATTATGGCAAGAGAAACGGGTGTGAAAAATCTTACAGCGTTTAAAAGAGAAAATGAATCATATGGGGAAGCTATTCCTCTAAAGAATTGTGTATCTTTAAACACAACAAATAACTATACAGAGATTTCTTATAATTCTGATTGTACTGTAGAATATTCTTCTGCGAGATTAGATGATGTTGACGTTGAAATTGAGATGTCTTCAAATATGGGATATAAATTATTAGCACAATTAACAGGAATGGAATATGCAAATGGTAAAGCAAGTACTATTGTTAATTCGGTTTTCCCTCAATTTGCATTAGCTTATTCTATAGTGTTGGATGATGGAACAGAAAGAAGAAGAGTTTTATATGATTGCAATCTTAGAAAAGAAGAACAAGCAAATGAAACTGATTCTGAAGGAGAAGTTTGGACATTATCTGGAAAAGCATTACCGATTGAAATTGATGGTGTTTTATATGTAGATACTATATTAGATCAGAAAGAAATTAATGCAATAGTTGAACCTGATACAAAAGCTAAATACCAAAAAGAGTTTAATGAATTCTTTACAAAGGTAGTTATGCCTGGAGAACCAACAGGAGTTTAGGTAGGATATTCTGTCCTACCTTTTAATTTAAAATAGAAAAGAAATGATATAAATGGAAATAATTAATTTAGCAAATAGAAAAGAAGTAGAAGTAAATATAAATGGGAGAGAATGTGTTATGTCTCTAGCTTTAAAGAATATAAATCATTTTCAAAATAACAATAAAATTGGATTCCCACAAGCATTAGAAAAGGCGGAACAAGGCGATTTAGAAATAATATTGAAACTAATATATAGTACGGTGTCTGATGCAAAGACGAAAAAAGTTCTAGGGGCTAAGTTCTTTAAAGACTTTGATGAGTTACAAATAATAGGAGCATTATCACCAGTTTTAACAGAATTACTTAATAAGGATATGCCAGAAGCTAAAAATGAAACTGAAAAAAAGTAGCTAAAGGTAAAGGTCAAGATTATGTAGATGTAGATAATATACTTTATATGGGCAGAGCTTTACTTAAAATGAGTAATGAGGAGATATATGAATCTAGTTTAAGATTTATCTTTAAACAACTAGATATACATGTAGAAGTAAATAAAGAAGCTAATAAAAGAAGTAAAACAAAAGGATATAAAAACAATAATACTTCTAAAGAAGAGACTAAATTAAAAGTATTAGATTAAAGGGATATAATATAAGGGATTTTACACGTGTTCCTTTATGTTATATCCCTTTTTTTTATAAATGAAAGGAGGTATAAATATATGGCAGATGAAAAACAGTTAGTAGTTAATCTTGCACTAAAGTCAGGAACTATGAAACAACAAATTAATACTATCAATAAAGAAATAAAGCAAATTCAGACAGAATTTAAAAATGCTGGTGCTGGTGTAGAGGATTTTGAAAAAACATCTGAAGGACTATCAGCAAAATTAAAATTACAACAATCTGTAGTAGAAAAACTTAAAGATAAATTATCGGTATATAAGCAAGAGCAAGAGAAATGTACTAAGACATTAGATAAAGCAGTTGATGCATACCAAAAGCAAGAACAAAAAGTTAAATCTTTAGAAGAACAATTAGAAGAAGCTAAGGAAACTTATGGAGAAAATAGCGAAGAAGTTAAAAAGTTAGAGGAAGAATTATCGAAAGCAACTAAAGCTTTAGATACTAAGAGAAATAGTGTTATTAATGCTAATAATAGTTTAACAACTATGAATACTACCATTTCAAGTACAGAAGCTGAAATAAAGGCAATGGAATCTCAAATAAATCAAACTACTTCAGCATTAGACGAATTAGAAAATGGATCAAATGAAGCTAGTGATGATGTAGAGGAACTTGCAGAAAGTTTTGATGAAGCTAGTGAAGATGCTATAACATTTGCTGGACACATGTCAGAAGTTGGACAAGGTCTTATTGATGTTGGAGATAAAATGGGAGAGGCTGGTAAAAAAAATTTAGATGTTGTTGGCGATTTAGTAGAAACAGGTTCGGAATATTCGGCAGAAGTGGCAGGAACTGAATTCCTTCTTAAAAACTTAGACAGCACAACCCAAGAAGTTATAAATAACAGTAGTGAATTAGCTTCAACTATAGGTTTAACTTCTAAGCAATATAAAGATAGTGCAACATCCATAGCAACATATTATAAGAATATGGGTATAACTACAGAGGAATCTAATAAATTAACAGGTGAAACAATGAATCTTGTAGCAGATTTAGCGGCCATAACAGATATGCCATTTGATGATGCTATGGGAAGATTTAAAAGTGGATTGATGGGGAATTATGAGGCGTTAGATGCATTTGGTATTAATTTATCTGCTACAACTCTAGAAAATAGTGAGTGGGTGCAAAGTTTAGGTAAGTCGTGGAATTCATTATCTGATAATGAAAAAATGATGGCGGCCTATAATGAGATAGTTAGACAAAGTAGTTCTGCGACAGGATTAGCAACGCAAGAAGCTGGAGAGTTTGGAATGCAATCTAAATATCTAAGTGAGAGAATAGAAGAAGTTAAAGGGATTATAGGGGAAAAACTATTACCTGTTCTTCAACCTTTGATTGAAAAGATAGCAGATGTAGTTGAAAAGGTAGCTAAATGGGTTGAAGATAATCCAGAACTAACAAGAACAATCCTTATTATAGCTGGTGCAATAGGTGGATTAATGGCTGTTTTAGGGCCTATTATAACTACTATAGGTATGTTAACTATTGCAGTGGGGGCGTTTAATGTAGCGATGTTACCAACAATAGGAACGATTGCATTGGTTGTAGCAGGTATAGTAGCTTTAATAGCTATTGTAGCTTTAGTAATTGCAAAATGGGATGAAATAGTTGCTTGTTGGAATAGTTTTTGCGAGTGGGCAAAACAGTTATGGAGTGATTTTACAAATTGGATAACTACTAAATTTACAGAAATAAAAGATAAGACGGTAGCTAAAATTCAGGAGATGAAACAGAAACTAATTGATAAGTGGAATGAGATTAAAACATCTGTAGTTAATAAAATAACAGAGATGAAAGATGGAGTGGTCAATAAATTTAGTGAAATTAAGAATAATATTTCAAATATAATAAATAACATTAAAACAACATTGTCAACATGGGGAACTAATATAAAAACAACAATTTCTAATGCATTTAGTACTGTTTATGAAACTATTACATCACCCTTTAAAAAGGCATGGAGCTACATTAGTGGTATAGGAGATAAGATTAGTGGTGTTATTTCTAAGATTAATCCATTTAAGAGTTTAGCTAGAAGTATAGATGCAACTATAACACCTTCAATTGATACATATGGAATAGCATCATTAAGTTTAGATAATGTAGCTTTAAGTGGAAGTTATTATAATGCTAATAGTAGAGCTTCTTTAAATGCTAATGATATGATTAGGCAAGTAAATGGATCAGCTAGTGGAGTATCAGCAGTTGCACAAACATCTGCTTTAGATGCTATTACTAAACAATTTACTCAAGAGTTGAATAATATTAAAGCAGAAAATAATAATTCTATTAATACATTAGCTAAAGCATTGGAAACTATGAGTAAAGCAATAAACGGATTATCCGTTGATTTAAAAGAACAAATTGTATTAGAAAATAATTTAAAGGCTAATGTTTATTTAGATAAGAGAAATATAATTAAAGAAATTGTACCAGATTTAGATAAGATACAAAATAGATATAATAAATTGGCAATGAGATAAGGGGGTAGAAGTTATATTTAAACGTATTCAAAATAAAACTAGTAGAGATTTAAATGTAGTTAGGATAGATAATGTAAATTTAGAAAATCTAGGACTATATTTAGATAAAGATGTAGAAATTACATATATTCAAGAAGAGGAAGTTGAGGAAATATACATTCCGGGACGAGATATGCCTTATCATAAAGTTATAAGACGACTTCCAATCGAATTTTCAATTGAATTTAATCTTAAAGAATGTCATGATTTTTATGCGAGAATAGATTACATAAGAAACTTTTTGGAAAGTAAGAAAGATAAGATATTAATGTTTAACAATGAGAGCAAAGGTTTTAAATTATATTGGATTAAATTAGGAGATATTAAAAGAAGTGTAGGATCTTCTACTATCAATATTTCATTCCAATGCTATCCTGATATCTATTCTCTTGAAAATTAAAATTTGAAAATAAATTAAATGATGAAGTGTTAGAGTTTTAAAATTTTAACACTTTCTATTTTTATATAGAAAGGGTGATAATTATAGAAAAGTTAATATTATTTAAGGCAGAGACATCCAAAGCTGATTTAATTAATAATACAGAAGATAGAATAATAGCTGTATTAGATGATATGGCTTTAAGTGCAGTAATTAATTATAATCTTGACTCTAATCACACTATTACTGTTGAGTTAGATAGTGATAAAGCAGAAGTAATAATTAATAAAATTGGATTTAAACAGATAATAAAAGCTAAGACATTGGAAGATGATTATGAATACTTTATAATAACAGGTCTAGACAAAGTATTAGATGATACTATAAGTATAACAGCAGTACATTGGTTGACCGAGATAACTTCGAAATTATTCTGTGATGATTTAAAGCCTAGAGGATTAAATGCCAATTTGATGTTAAAACATATAGTAGAAGGTAGTGAAGAGTATAAAAATAATATTCAGTATGCTAAGGATATCGAAACAAGTGGAAATATAGACACTTTAGTAAATTGTAATCTTTGGCAGACTTCTTTAGGCGATTATTTAGAAGATCTACAGGAGCTATATGGTAATTGTGAAGTAAGAAAGAAAGGTTTTACATTAAGTCTAATGGACTATGTAGGAAGTAGAACTCCACGTTATACAGTTAACTATGGAGAAAACTTAATTTCAAGTACAACTAGCGAAGAGTATATTTTAGTTAAAGGTATATTGCCAAAAGGATATGATGGAATACGAGGGAATATAGTTTACTCTGATAAAATATCTAGTGGAATAACTAAAGTAATTGAATATCCAATTAGATTGCGTGAAGAAGGTGAAGAAGATGAAGAGGGTTATACATATTATGATACTTTAGAAGAATGTCAAAAGGCATTAGAAGATTTGGCAAGAGAAGAATTTGAAACTAATAAATTAGATGAAATAGTAATTACCTACGATATAGAATTCTTAGATTTGTCTACAGTAGCAGATAGTAATGTTACGGAAAAGTCATATTTAAGTGTAGGAGATGTAGTTAATACTAAAATAGATAAGTATAACACTAATATAAATACTAGAGTAGTAGAAATGAATTATGATGTGTTGGCAGAAGAAATAGAAGATGTAACTTTAAGCAATGCAGATATTGGATCTTTAAAAGTACCGACTTTAAATTCAGTATCAAAAGAAGTAGAAAATAAACCAGATGTAAATGAAGTAATATCTATTACTAAATTAGAATCTACTAATATATTAAATGCAGGTATGAAAAATAGTTATGTAGTAGTTAGAAAGAATGAAATTCTTGTTATGGATAGTCCTGAAATTGATAATGCTGTAAATGTATGGCGTTGGAATAAAAATGGATTAATGCACTCAAACTCTGGTTACAATGGAATCTATACAATGGGTATGAGATACGATGGAGTTATATTTGCAGATTTAATAAAGGCTGGAATATTAAAATCATTAAATGATAAAACATGGATTAATATGGAAGATGGTTCTTTTAATTTTGCAGATGCTTTAAAACTTGTTGATGGAAAACTTGTATTCTCACATACCGATGGTTCAGAGGGTATAACTATTGATAAGGGAGGAATTAAGGTTACTACTTACTCTTCGACAAATGGAATGGAAGAAGTAGCGAAGCTAATAGCAACATCATTTTCTAAAAATCGTGACCAAAACGGATTAAGCATATGTACAACGAGATATGGAGATTACCTTCAAGTTGGATATGAAAGAGAAAATGGGGCTATAAGAGCTGCCATGTTTTTCGTGCCAGTTAGTATACCATCAACTGCAGGATTACCTTATACAGATGCAGGAATATATATAAAAGATAAAACTTTTGTTGAAAATTTAATTAATTTTAAATATGGATTATATTTAAAAAGCAATGGAACAAAAGATCATGTAATTTATAATGATAGCAGCAATAATTATCTTAATATATTCGGAGATAATGGAATAAACTTAGGTTTTTTTAATGGAGATACACCCACAAATAGATTGATTTTACACGAAGCTACACCATCTGGAACAGGAGACTTAATTGAATCATATGGGAACTGGAATTTTAAAGGGTATACATTGCACAACTTAACGCTTGCGAACTATAAGTTAGCTAATACATATGCTAACTTAGAAACTAAATCTATAGCAGAAGTGAGTGCTTTAGAAACTAATAGTACAGATAATGTTAGATATGTTTATAAGAATATAACCAGTAAAAACAATAAAATTGTATTAAATATTCCTAGTGAATACCAAGGAAGGAATTATGATATTGTAGGTGTAGCTAAATTGGGATTTGGAGATTATCGAATATCATCTAAAGAAGAAAACAGATTTATAATTGAAACAGATAGAGAAATGACGATGAATATAGAAATAAGTATTAACTAAAAAAATTGATTGTAAAGTTTTAACTAAGGAGGTGAAGTTGATGGAGACATGGATTAACTTTATTAATAGTGTTGGTTTTCCTATTGCATGTTGTTGCGCATTGGGGTTTGTATTATGGCAAATGTGGAAGCATGTTAAGACTACTTGCGATAAATTGACGGAAACAAATGCAGAATTAACATATACAAATAAGGAATTGGTAAAAACAAATAGTAATCTAGTAAGTTCTATTAATGTTAAATTAGACAAGTTAATAGAAAAAATAAAATAAATATACTTTTAAATAATATAATCGTAAATGATAGTTGGTAATAAAATAAAAAACTATTTAAAGAACAATTTGAAATTATTACGCATTAAATGATATTTGAAAATTGAATAGTATGGTATTAGAAGTATATGTTATAATTGATTTATAATATACATTATAAAATATATTACACTATAAAGTGAGAGGATAAGAAAATGAAAGATAGATATAAATTAATAATAATCCATCTAATATTGTTTATTTCGGCATTGGGTATAGGAGTAATAACTAAAAACTCATATAGATATTTTAATAAAATTTCATGGGTAATATTATTAGTTAATACAATATTATTTTTAATTTTAATTAAGCAATTTAAAGTTAAAGAAAATAGTATTATTAAGTATTTATTAATTATTTTAGGAATATTTATAATACTTATTATTGATAAGGATTATTTTTATTCATCATATATTCAGAGCACACCCAATACAATATTCCCATATAGTATTTTGCTATTAAGCAATGTTATAACGCTACCATTTGTTGATATTTTTTATTGTATATACATGTTAAATTTATTTAATATATCATTTATAATTATACCTTCATATATAATAATACTCATGATTATTACTAAAAAGGTGTTGAAGCTAAGTAAAAAAAGAGAATAACTTTAAAATATATTGTATGAATACCGTACTATTCAAAATCGAATATGCGGTATTTTTTAGTTCGCAATTCAAAAATATTGTGAGTATATTAAAATAATAAAACAGGAATTTTAAAAAGAATGTTATTGGAATAAATAGGCATATAAATATTGAAAAAGTTTAAATAGCAATATATAATTATACTATGATTAGGAGGGATTATAATGTGTAAAGCAATTGAGGTAGCAAGTTGGTTTATTAATAATGATTATATACCTAGTAACACTAAAAGTGGAAATTTAAAATTGAATAAACTGTTATACTTTGCACAGCTAATAAGTTTAGTAAAGAGACAAAAACCATTATTCAAAGATGAATTATATGCCTTTGAAAATGGAGTTGTAGTTGAAGATGTAAGAAAAGAATATTATGAAAATTATTCTTCATTTATTGATAAAGCTAGAAATGATAATACAGTTTTTGAAAGTGATGAACTAGATATTTTAGAATTTACTAAAGAAATTTTTATGGATATTTCATCTAAAGAATTATCAGATTTAACTCATGAGCATAAGAGTTGGAAAGATAATTATGAAAAATCAAAGATGAAAAAAAGTGGTAGAATATGGTACAACAAAGATGATGCCAAAATAGATATAAACGATTATTTTACTAAATATAAATGTGATTTAGATTTAATAGAAAATATAATTAATGCTAAGCAATACTCCCAAGATGATAATATTGAAGATGTAATAGAGGTTAACGGAGTTAAGTTTTATTATAATCCAAATGAAATTAATGCAAATGACTATATAGAAACTTTAAGATTATTTTCTCCAGAAGATACTGCATATACACTTTATCTAGATGAAAAGCAAGGGTTAGTTATATTTTAAAATGGTTAGAGCTGGACAAGGAGTTTTATTAAAGTTAGATTTTTGTGATGGTAGTGTTGCAAATTATAAAAGGCCATTTTTGGTAATAAATAAGGATAACGACTATATATATTTATTAAATATTTCATCGACTAAAGGAAAAGAGCATAAATTAGGGATGAAATCTAATAAATTAATAAGCCGTTATAGACCACCATTTTTAAAATCGTCATTTGTAAAATTAGATTCTATGTATATAGTCCCTAATAGAGAATATATAAAAAATTATTTGTTATGCGAAGGGAGAGCAATGCATCCATTAGAGTTGCAAGATATAAAACAGTGTTTTAGTGATTATAGAGAGAATAATAAGTTTAAGAGTAAAATTTTTAATCTAGATAGAATTGAAGAACTAAATGGTACTCTAATTTTGATATAAAAGTTTATAAATTTTTAATATTAATAGTCTTTAGTATTGTTAAATAAAATATATATTTATAAGGATTAATGATTTCTAAGAAAGAAATCGTTAGTCTTTTTTTATTATAATATTAAAACTTAATAGTTCATTAATAAAAGGATGACGGTCGCAAAATGTGATTGTTGTTCCTTTTTTTTATTTTTAGGAGGTAAGGTATGAAAGGAAACAAGTATATAATAAATAATAATTATGTTGAAATGATAATTGAGAGCAAGGTTTATGGAATAATAAGAGTTAAAATAGATAATGATGATTTAGAAAAATGCAGTAAATTAACGTGGCATTATGCAAAAAATAAAGATAGTAAATATATACAAACAAGAATAAAAGGCAAAATGGTAAAGTTACATAGATATATAATGAATATAAATAATAGTAATTTGGTGGTAGATCATATAAATAGAAATCCATTAGATAATAGAAAATCAAATTTAAGAATATGTAGTTATCAAGAGAATAGCTTTAATAAAAGTATAAGAGCAGATAATACATCAGGAGCTCCAGGAGTAAGTTTTCACAAGATTAATAAGAAGTGGAGAACCAAAATAAAGTATAATAATGTAACAATTCATTTAGGATATTTTGAAGATATAAATGAAGCTATAATCAACAGAAGAGTTGCTGAAGAAATATTATTTGGAGAATACAGTCCTAATGAGAAATTGGATAATGTTGAAGAAGCGTTAATTCAAAAAGCTAGAGAAAATGTAATGAGAAGAATAGAAAATAAAGTTGCTTAATTAAAGTTATTTATATTGAAAGAAAATGAAATTTAGTATATAATAATACCAATAAAGAAAAACGATATAAACCAATAAACATATTGTTATGTTTACTAGTTAAATTTATATTGTTAAAAGTACGATAAACGGCTTGGTTGACAAGTAGAAGCTATCAATAAGTTATTTGGTTATACTGTACACAATGAAAAAGGTAAGCCAACAAATTCAGAATTCATAGCTATCATTGCAGACAAGCTAAGATTAAAGAATAAAGTGTCTTAATATATATAAAGACAGTAACGGATTTTAAAATCAGTTACTGTCTTTTTTAGATTTTTCTATTTTCATTTCTTTTTCTAATACAAAAGTCATGATTATTCTTATAATAAATACTGAAGCTAAAATAATTAATTCATCCATATTTTTAATGATAACAGTCTTCAATATTTCTGCTGCTAACTTAAAATCTAAAGTTGTAACCATAACATCTGCAAATTCATATTTAATATCAACATCTCTTTTGAAAAATCTTTTTAAAATATAGTGATAAAAAGCTGTAAAGACTCCAAGAGTTAAAATCAAAATTCCCATAAGCTCAAAAATATGAATAAGAATAGGTAAATATTTGTTAAATAATTCTTCCAAAATGTATACACCTCAAATTGATAATATCTTTAGGTTACCCAAAGCTTAAAAAATAATACGAATATAGTAATAAACTTATAAATAATTATTAGAATAAAACATATGTGTATTAAATATTTTGAAAGAATGTAGGAAAACTAAATATGTACGAAACTATATGTAAAGGAGAAAAGGATGGAAAAAAATAAATTAAGGGAAATACAAAAAGAATTAATAATTTGTGAAAAACCATCAAGCTATTTAGAAGAAATTAAAGATTCGTTAAGAAATACACCTTTGGATGCATTACTTATACTTCAAAATACAGAACAAAACCTTAAATATCATCCAGAGGGAAATGTCTGGAATCATGTTATGCAAGTGATAGATACAGCAGCTAAAGTAAAAGAATTTGCAAATGATAAAGAAAGTTTAATGATGGGTGCATTATTACATGATGTAGGAAAAGGCCCAACAACAAAGAAAAATAAACAAGGAAGATGGATTTCGTATAATCATGATGTAGAAGGAGTAAAATTAGCAGAAAAAATATTAGATTATTATAATTATGAAAATGATGAAAAAAGTAAAATATTAAATTTAATAAAATATCATATGCATCATCTTTATATAATTCAAGATTTACCTTTTGCAAAAACAAAAGAAATGATAAAAGATGTAGATTTAAATGATATGATTTTACTATTTATAAGTGACAGATTAGGAAGAGGGCAATTAGAAGATAATAAAAAAGCAAAAGAAATAGAAGATATAAAAAAAGTTATATCAATTTTAGAAGAAAACTACAATTTGGATTTAAAAAATATAAAGGAAAAAGTGAAAAAAATAGAAAAAATTATATAAAATTTAAGTTACATATATTCACTTATGAATATACTAGAAATTACTATCATATTATTAAGATATAACAATATGGGGGTGGTTTCTTTGGAGATTATAAGTAAATTAAACTTAAATAAAAAAGAAAATAAGTTTTATTATTTTATGGTTTTTATATTCTTTTGCGTAGGTATAGCATTAGGTACATATATAGTCAAATATATGAGTGCAAGAGATGCAACAGATCTTACGAGCTATTTTTCTACATTTACTGAAAGTATAGCAAAAGAAGCAGTGAATAATAAAGTTTTATTATTTAATATACTAAAGAAAAATTTAATGCTTATAACAATAATTATAGCATTGTCCTTTACAGTATTTGGGACGCCAATAATTCTTTTATTGGATTTAGTTAAAGGATTTACATTAGGATATACCTTTAGCTTTTTAATTTCAACCTTCGACGGTAAAGGATTATGGTTAGCGTTAGCTTCAACAATACCACAGAATATTATTTATATTCCTTGCTTTATAGCATTAAGTATAGTTGGAATTGAATTTTCTTCAACAAAACTTAAAGATAAGTTCTTTAATAAAGGTAAAGTAAATACAATAGTAGAGAGAGAACTAATTTTAAAGATTGGGGTATTGGCATGTGTATTCATTATCGGAACTCTAATTGAAGCATATCTTGGTCCAAATATTATTAAGTTTGTAGTTACAAATGTTTATAAAGTTGGTTAATTAATAGATGATTATAAAAGGAAATTTTAAAGTTGTTGTCGAATAATAATAATTAAGGTGGGAATGGGGAGAATTATGAAAGAAATAGTAAATGAATATCGTGAGTCATTACTTGAAAGTCATAAAAGTGATAACACTGTTTATGCTTACGTAACTGATGTGAATTTGTATATCAAGTATCTAAATAGTAAAGATATATATTTAGATGAAACTGACAATGTTACAGTTAAAAATTATATCGACCATTTGTTGGAAGAAGGAAAATCTGAAAGATCAATAAGTAGAATTGTTATTAGCTTAAGAAGCTTTTATAATTATTTAAAAGATCAAAAGATAATAAGAGATATACCGAAGATATATTATAAGAGTACAGATCAATCAAAGAAGCTTCCAGAAATATTAACCGTTGAAGAAGTAGATAAGATTATTAAAGTAGTAGATAAGGATTGTAATAAGGGAATTAGAGACAATGCATTATTAGAACTTATGTATGCTACAGGAATGAAAGTTTCTGAAATAATTAATCTATCTGTTGAAGATGTAAATTTAGATTTACTATATGTTAGATGTCATGATAATAAAAATTATGAAAGACTTATCCCTATTGGAAGAAGCGCAGAAGCGGCTTTAAGGGAATATTTATCTATAAGGGATATAATAGCTTCAGCAGGAGTACACAATTTGTTTGTTAATTTAAATGGTAACCAATTAACAAGACAAGGAGTTTGGAGAATAGTAAAAGAATATTCTCACAAAGCAGGAATAAATAAAGATGTTAATTTAAATACATTTAGACATTCCTTTGCAGTACACCTACTTCAAAATGGAGCAAATGTAAGAGCGGTACAAAAACTTTTAGGAAATCAAGTATTAACTTACATGGACACTTACTATGAGATAATAAATAATGATAAAATAAACTTGGTTTATAAAAACTCCCATCCGAGAGCTTAAGGCTTTTAAAAAGGGGCTTTATATACGAAAGGAGAAAAAATATGAAAAGAGCTATATTAATTGTATTAGACAGTGTAGGAGTTGGAGAATTAGAGGATGCAAAGAGCTATGGTGATGAAGGAAGTCATACTTTAGATCATGTATATAAATCTTGTAATGGTCTTGAAATAAAAGAACTAGAAAAGTTAGGAATAGGTAACATAGAAGGTGTTAATGCTCCTAAGAAATGTGAAAATGCTATAGGTGCTTATGGTAGAAGCAAAGAAGCATCAAAAGGAAAGGATACTGTTACAGGGCACTGGGAAATTAGTGGTGTAATTTTAGAAAAACCTTTAAATACTTACCCACAAGGTTTCTCTAAGGAAATAATAGATGAATTTATAAAGAGAGCAAATATAAAAGGAATATTAGGTAATGTTGTTGCTTCAGGAACTCAAATAATTGAAGATTTGGGAGAAGAACATGTTAAAACTGGATATCCGATTATATATACATCTGCAGATAGTGTATTCCAAATTGCGGCTCATGAAGATATTATTCCAGTTGAGAAATTATATGAAATGTGCCAAATAGCAAGAGATATGCTTGTAAATGAATGGGCAGTAGGAAGAGTTATTGCAAGACCTTTTATAGGAGAAGCTCCAAACTTCAAGAGAACTTCTAATAGAAGAGATTATGCATTAGATCCTTTTAATAAGACTATGCTTGAATATTTAAAAGAAGAAAATTTAGAAGTTGCAGCCGTTGGTAAAATTGAAGATATCTACAATGGAAAGGGTATTACTTGTGCAGTTCATACAAAAAGCAATATGGATGGTGTAGATAAAACTTTAGATTATATGGATACTATAAAAGAAGGTCTTATCTTTACAAATCTTGTTGACTTTGACATGTTATATGGACATAGAAATGATCCAAGTGGATACGGAAAAGCTTTAGAAGAGTTCGATAATAGACTACAAGAAATTTATTCAAAAATGACTGATGAGGATATCCTTATAATAACAGCTGACCACGGCTGTGATCCTACAACTAGCAGTACAGATCACTCAAGAGAGCATATACCTGTAATAGTTTATGGAAAACATGTAAAACCAGGAGTTAATATTGGAACAAGAGAAACATTCGCTGATATAGGAAAAACAATATTAGATTTCTTTAATGTTAAGAATGAATTAGTTGGAAAAAGCTTCTTAAATGAAATAATGGAATAGTTGGAGGAATTAAACTTATGAGAATGTATGACCTTATAATGAAAAAGAGAAAAGGCGAAGAATTAACAAAAGAAGAAATAAACTTTTTTGTAGAAGGGTTTACAAATGGAAGTATACCAGACTATCAAGCATCAGCAATGCTTATGGCTATATTTTTCAATAAGATGAATAAGAGAGAAACTGCAGAATTAACTAATGCTATGGTTGAATCTGGAGATAAAATTGATTTAAGTAATATTAATGGAATAAAGGTAGATAAGCATTCTACTGGTGGTGTTGGAGATAAAACATCTATTTGTTTAACTCCTTTAGTTGCATCACTTGGAATACCAGTTGCTAAGATGTCAGGAAGAGGTTTAGGTCATACTGGTGGTACTATAGATAAACTTGAAACATTTAAGGGATTTTCTGTTGAATTAACAGAAGAACAATTCATGGAAAATGTTAATAATATTAATATTGCTATTATGGGGCAAAGTGGAAACTTAGTTCCTGCTGATAAGAAGTTATATGCATTAAGAGATGTTACAGCAACTGTTGATAACATGTCTTTAATAGCATCAAGTATTATGAGTAAGAAAATAGCTTCAGGAGCTGATGCTATAGTTTTAGATGTTAAGGTTGGAGATGGTGCATTTATGAAAACACCAGAAACAGCTAAAGAACTTGCAAGAGAAATGGTTGATATCGGAAATCATCTTGGAAGACAAACTATTGGAGTAATTTCTGATATGGATCAGCCATTAGGATATGCAATAGGAAATAGCTTAGAGGTTATGGAAGCTATTGAATTATTAAAAGGAAATGGCCCTAAAGACCTTTTAGAACTTACATTAACTATAGGCTCAAATATGTTACTTTGTGCTAAAAAAGCGGAAAGCGAAGAAGAAGCTAGAAAAATGTTACAAGAAAATATAGCTAATGGAAAAGGCTTAGAAAAACTTAAAGAATTTATAAAAGCACAAGGTGGAGATATTTCACCAATAGATGATTTTAGTAAATTCCCTAAGGCTAAGTATATAGAAGAAGTTATTGCACCAAGAGATGGTTATATTACTAAGATTAAAGCAGAAGCTTTTGGACTAATTGCCATGGAACTTGGAGCAGGACGTGCAACTAAAGAAAGTGAAATAGATTTAGCTGTAGGACTTGTTTTAAATAAAAAGAGAGGCGATAAAGTTAACAAGGGTGATGTTCTAGCGTACATACACTCAAATAACGAAGGGAATATAGAAAAGGCTAGAGAAAGTATCTTAAATAATATAACTATTGAAGATAAATATGACTTAAATATTCCGCTAATTTATGACATTATAAAATAAAGTTAACAAACTTAATCAGTGACAAGCTTGTCGCTTGTCACTTTCAATGATTAGGGGTGTAGCCTAAGAGGAAAATATGATAAATAGAAAGTAAAATTCTTTTTATCATATTTTTATTTTTTTTGGGCAATAATAAGCTTAAAAGGAGGAGAACAAATGAAGAAAAAATTATTTAAAAAAATCTCTATTATTCTTTTATGTTTATTATGTTTAAATACAGTAATACCAATGGCTGCAGAAAGAGTAGAGCTTAAAAATTCTACTCCACATGATATTTATACAGCTTGTTTAGAAGAAGGAATGAATGTTGATGCAAAATCTGCAATTCTTATTGAGCCTGTAAGTGGTACAGTACTGTATGAAAAAAATCCAGATGAAAAATTTGCCCCAGCTTCTGTAACTAAAATAATGACAATGTTATTAGCAATGGAAGCTATTGATAGTGGTAAAATTTCATTAGATGATAAGATAACTTGTAGTGAAAATGCTAAGAGTATGGGTGGAAGCACAATGCTTCTAGACACTGGAGAGGTAAGAACTGTTGAAGAAATATTAAAAGGAATAGCAATAGCATCAGGTAATGATGCAGCAGTTGCTATGGCAGAATTCTTAAGTGGTTCTACTGATGAATTTGTTAAATTAATGAATGAACGTGCTCAAGAACTAGGAATGACTAATACAACACTTAAAAATTGTAATGGTTTACCAGTTGAAGGGCATTTAACAACAGCAAGAGATATTTCTATAATGTCATTAGAATTACTAAAGCATCCAACAATATTAAAATATAGCGGTACATATATGGAAACAATATCTGAAGGAAGAAAGAGTCCTATTGAGTTAGTAAATCACAATAAATTAGTTCGTTTCTTTGATGGATGCGATGGTTTAAAAACTGGATTTACTCAAGAAGCTAAGTATTGTATAAGTGCAACAGCTGTAAGAGATGGAGTAAGAATGCTTGCTGTAATTATGGGAGCACCTACATATAAGATTAGAAATAGAGATGCTAGTATGCTTATGAATTATGGTTTCTCAAAATATCAAGGTAAAAAGCTATTTAATAAAGATGATGATGTTGAAACTGTATATTTAGGAAAGAGTGAAGATAGATATTATGTAGCAAAAGCTAAAGATGACTTATCTATAGTATTCTTAAAAGGCAGTGAAGGAGAACCACAAAATAAGATTATATTAAATGAGCCAAAAGATAGTTATACTGAAGGTGAAATAGTAGGAAAATGTGAAGTATATCTAGATGGTCAAAAGGTTGGAGAAGTAGAGTTATATTGTGATAGAGATGTTGAAAAAGGCGGATTTATTGATAACTTAAAATATAATATGAAAAATCTATTTAAAAAGGGAGTATAAATAGTATATTTAGTGATTGGATAGACAATATGTTGAGTTAGTCACTAAAATAAAATATAAAAGTTATGTTAAGGGATTAATTCATAAAAAAATGGATTAATCCCTTTTTTTATACTACAATGTAAATGTAGGAAGGTGAACTTTAGTGAAGAGAAAATTAATATATGTAATGGTAATAGTGGGTTTATTAACGGGATGTTCAGCAAATAATGATACTGTAACAAATGGTGAGAATAATAATACTATTATTGAAGAAAATATTGAAGAAGAAACTATGGAATATACTGTGTTTAATGCTTTAGGAAAAAGCTATGAATCAAGTAAAAATATATATGAATTAAATGAAGGGGATAAGATATATGATGACATGAATGGTTATCCTCACGTGCAAGGTGAATATAAGGAAATAGATTTTGCAATAGATTTATTAACGGAATATCTACATAAAAACTCAGAAGCATATAATTATATTGTTAGTGATTGGGATAGTAATAGTGAAGACGTTGTATTGATAGCGGATGAAGAAAAAGAAAGAGTTATGGAAAATGCAAACTTTCTAGGGGAACAATTTGGCCTATCAAATGAAGATCCTGTTTATTTTAAGTTAGATAAGGTTATACTACAAAGTAAAAATGAAAATGATAGTATTGTTGAATTAGAATTAAGAGGCTACTTATCTGCAACTGATGGTAATTATAGACCACTTGGAACATTTACTGTTACGGTTTATACAAAAGATGATAAGTTATATGCTTCAATAGTTTAAAGTAATATATAATTAGTTTTTTATAAAGCGAAATATGAAATTAAAAGGAATTAATATTTTTATTTAAGCTAAATAATGGTAAAATATAAATAGTAATATTTTAAATATAGGAGGATTAAAAATGTCAATTTTAAAAAGATTTAGTGATATAATGTCATCAAATATTAATGCGTTATTAGACAAGGCAGAAGATCCTATTAAAATGATAGATCAATTAATGAGAAACTTAAATGATGATTTAAATAAAGTTAAAGCAGAAACAGCTTCAGTAATGGCGGAAGAGACTAGAGCTAAAAGAGAATTAGATGAATGCCAAAGAGATGTAAATAAAATGTTAGAGTATGCAAAAAGGGCTGTAGATGCAGGAAATGATGATGATGCAAGAGCGTTTTTAACAAAGAAGGTATCATTATCTGAAAAGTTAAGTGCACTTAACACAAAGTATGAAGCTGCACATAATAATTCAGTTAAGATGAAAGAAATGTATAATAAATTAACAAGTCAAATTGAAGAGCTTAATGAAAGAAGAAGCACAATTAAAGCTAAAGTTGCAACTGCAAAGATGCAAGAAAGAATTAATAAAATGGGCTCATCTATAAATAATTCAAAATCAAGTTTAGATTCATTTAGCAGAATGGAAGAAAAGGCAAATAGAATGTTAGATGAAGCAAATGCTATGGCAGAATTAAATTCAAAGCCAAGTGATGGAATAGATGATTTAATGAGTAAATATGATAAAACTTCTAATAGTGATGTAGAAGATGAACTAGCAGCTTTAAAGGGAAATAATAATGCTTCTGCAATTGACGATGAGTTAGCAAAACTTAAAGAAGAAAAATAATATATAGAATATTTTAATGGCATGGATAATATAGGAGGCAAATAGTATGGGGTTGTTTAGTAATCAACTGTTAGACGTAATAGAATGGAATGAAACGAGAAATGATGTTTTGTTCTGGAAATGGAAAAATAGCGAAATTAAAAAGAATAGTAGATTAATAATAAGACCAGGTCAAGATGCTATATTTATGCATAATGGCAAAGTTGAAGGTGTATTTACTGAAGAAGGTAATTATGAAATAGAAACAGAAATAATACCTTTATTGTCAACTTTAAAAGGGTTTAAATTTGGATTTAAGTCTGGACTTAAAGCAGAAGTACTATTTATAAATACAAAAGAATTTCAAGTTAAATGGGGTACTAAGAGCCCGGTAAATATTCCAGCACCAGGAATGCCAGGTGGAATGCCTATAAGAGCTTTTGGATCATTTAATGTTAAGATAGATGATCATATGACATTAATAGATAAGATTGCAGGTATTAAAAGTCAATTTACTGTTGATGATGTAAAAATGAGAGCTTTAGCTGTTGTAGATCAGCTTTTAATGAAATGGATAGTTAGAGAAGGAAAGGATATGTTTAATTTACAAGCAAATTCCTTTGATATAGCAAATGGTATAAAGACTGATTTAGATATGGAAATGATTAAAATAGGTCTTACTATAACATCATTTAATATAGAAAACTTCAGTTATCCTGAGTCAGTTCAAAAAATGATAGATAAAAATGCAGCTTATGGAATGGTAGGTAATATAGGTCATTACCAAAATGTTTCTATGGTAGAGGCTATGGAGAAAAATCCTAATAACTCAATGGCTAATATGGCTCAAGCAGGAATGGGTATGCAAATGGGAATGAATATGATGAATGAAATGAAGAAAAACATGGAAAATAGTTCATCATCTAATTCATCACATAATGCTGGCGGAAATAATTCTAGTACAACTTGTAAGAGTTGTGGAGAACCTTTAAGTGCAAATGCTAAATTCTGCCCTAATTGTGGAACGAAAAATGTTCAAGAAGAAGTTACTAAAACAAAGAAGAAGTTTTGTAGCGAGTGTGGGGCACAAGTAGCAGAAGGTGCTAAGTTCTGTGGAGAGTGTGGCTGTAAAGTAAATTAAAAAGAATTATAATTTTGAAATAGGAAATGCCTAAACTTAAGAAAAACATTTAAGGAGTACATTATGATTATCGATAAAGAGTTTTATAACAGAAGTGCAATAGATGTTGCTAATGATTTACTTGGAAAGGTATTAGTTAGAGAAGTTGATGGTAGAATCTTAAAAGGAAAAATAGTTGAAACAGAAAGCTATATAGGAGCTATAGATAAAGCTTGTCATGCTTATAATGGTAGAAGAACAAAAAGAACTGAAGTATTATATAGTGATTGCGGAGTAGCTTATGTTTACTTTATATATGGCTTATACCACTGTTTTAATGTTGTTACTAATGAAAAAGATGTGGCAGAAGCAGTTTTAATAAGAGCAATTGAACCTTTAAATGAATTTGATTATATTTCACAAGTTAGATATAAAAAACAATTTAAAGAATTAAGTAAAACTCAAATTAAAAACTTAACTAATGGTCCATCTAAATTATGTTTAGCTTATTTAATAGATAAAGATTTAAATGGGGATAAACTATATGAACAAGGGAAAATCTATCTTGAAGAATCTGAGGAAAATGATTTTGAAATAGTTAAAACAAAAAGAATTGGAATAGACTATGCAGAAGAGGCCAAAGATTTTTTATGGAGATTTTATATAAAAGATAATGATTTTGTATCAAAAAAATAACAAATGTAATTTCTGAATCTTCAAGGTGCAGAAAAGTAAAAGGGAGAGATAAAGATGAGAGTAGCATTAATTGCACATGATAAGAAAAAAGAGGAAATGGTTAATTTCGCAAAAATAAATGAGGAAAGATTATCTCATTTAGAACTTTATGCAACAGGAACAACTGGTTTAAGAATTATGGAAAATACAAATTTAGAAGTGCATAGATTAAAGAGTGGACCTCTTGGTGGAGATCAACAAATCGGAGCTTTAGTTTCTGAACAAAAGCTTGATTTAGTAATATTCTTAAGAGATCCTTTAACATCACAACCACATGAACCAGATATAAATGCATTACTAAGACTTTGTGATGTTTATGAAATACCTCTTGCGACAAATGTTTCAACAGCCCAATTAGTATTAGATGCATTGCATAAATAAAAATTTAATAAAGAAATTACTAAATCGTATAGGTATAGTTTTTGATGTATAAAAAATAGAGTTGCATAATGGCAACTCTATTTTTTTATTTGTGTATAACGTTCATATAAAATGATACATCTACAATATTATTATATACAAAAAATAAAAAAATATATGATAAACATTATTGAAAGTAAAATAAGCATAAAAGTAAGAAAGTTTTCATAGAATTTTTTGAGAACAATAATATAGGGAAAGTTTAGAATGAGTGTTAAAGTAGAATTATTTTCAGGGTTTCTTGGAGCAGGAAAAACACAATTAATAAAGAAGCTAATAGAAGAAGGCTATTATAATGAAAATATAGCTATTATTGAAAATGAATTTGGTGAAGTAAGTATTGATGGAACAATATTAAAAAGAACAAATACATTAGTAAAAGAAATTAATGCAGGATGTATTTGCTGTCAGGTAACCGGTGATTTTAAGGAATCAATTTTAGATGTTGTTGAAAATTGCAATGTAGACAGGCTGTTAGTAGAACCTACAGGAGTAGCAAAGCTAAGTGACATAAAAAAAGTATTTGAAGAGAAAGAATTGAAAGATGTTGCTTATGTTGAAAAGGCAATAACAGTTGTTGATGCAGAAAAATTTAATTTATATTTATCTAATTTTAAAAGCTTCTTTGATAACCAAATAAGAAATGCTGATATTGTGATATTAAGTAGAACTCAAAATATAAGTAGTGAAGAGGTTAAGAAATTACATGATGAAATAGGAAAAATAAATAAAAATGCAATCATCGTTAGTAAGGAATGGAAAAATACTAAAGCTGAAGACTTAATACCAAAGAATTTTATTATAAGGAATAAAGGTACAAAAAGTGGAAAAACATCATTAAAGAAAAGCAGTTTTTCTAAAGGAATACTTAAAAAAGAAAATAATGAAGAAGACCAATTTGAAAGCTTTGCACTTAAGGTTAATAGAAAAGTTTCTAAGGAAGAACTTTTAAGTAAATTTAATTTTATTAAAAATAGCTTTGAATTTGGAGAAATAATTAGAGCAAAAGGAATAGTTGACACTAATAATGGTAAGGAACAGTTTGACTATACTTTATCTGAAATAAATATGGAAAAGATAGCTTATAGAGGAGAATCTGTTATTTCCTTTATTGGGACAAACTTAAATAGAGATAAAATAAAAAATTTCTTTCTTTAGGTGGTGGTATTATGAAGGTTGGCATAGAAGTAGTTACTGGATTTTTAGGGGCTGGAAAGTCAGCCTTTATTAATTCATTAATCAATAAAACTAAGGCAGTTGGTGAAAAAATAATAGTCTTAACATGTGAAAGCGGAAATGTAAAAATTAAAGAGTTAGAAGAAAATGATATTACTGTTAAACATATTGATTTTATAGAGGATAACTCAGAGTTAAACGGAGAAATTTATAAGATTGTTAAGGAATATAAGCCACATAGGATAATAATTGAGTATAACGGTACAGAAACTTTAGAACATTTATACAGATGCATTTTTGATAATGAAACAGGAAAACTCATAAAATTAAATACAATGTATTTTGTATGTGACGGAGATAGCTTAGATTTTTATATTAAGAATATGGGAGAACTTTTACTTCCTTTTATTCAAAGTAGTGATGTTTTAGTAATAAATAATTGTTATAAGTTAAGTGAAGAAAAAATAGAGGAAGATATAGATCTTCTTGGTACATTAAATCATAAAGCACAAATTATAAAGTCAAATAATAATGAGGATTTCGAAAAAGCATTAGATGAAAGTAAGTTGCTTGAAAATAATTTTTTAAGAAACATGAGGGTTAAGATAATTGATTATATGAGAAAGTGAGTTAGCAGGTGAGAAAGTGAGTATAAGTAAATTTGAATCTTGGATGTGGAGTTACCTTGGAATTATTGTTGAAGCACTACCTTTTTTACTAATAGGTGCAGTTTTATCAGCAATAATTCAAATTTATGTTTCTGATGATTTTATAAAAAAAATAATACCTAAAAACAGTATTATAGGATATTTTATAGCTGCAATTGCAGGAATATTTTTTCCAGTTTGTGAATGTGCAATTGTTCCTATTGCAAGAAGCTTAATAAAGAAAGGATTACCTGTAGGTGTTGGAATTACATTTATGTTAGCTGTACCTATAGTTAATCCCGTTGTAATTATGTCTACATATTATGCATTTCCAGATAACATAAGTGTTGTTATCTATAGAACTATTGGAGGAGTAGTAGGTGCATTAATAGTTGGTTTATTGACTGGTATAATGTATGACAAAAAGAAGAAAAATGAAGTTGTTAAAGATGATAATGTTGGACTTTATTGTGATTGTTGTACTTATAGTAATAATTATTATATTTCATTGAAAGGTAAGATAAAGAATTTAATATTAAATGCTTCTAATGAATTTTTAAATATAAGTATTTATTTTATTTTTGGTGCATTCCTTTCAAGTATTTTTGTTGTTTTTATGCAAGATAGCTTAATAAATAATATGACCTCAGGAAAAACCATAGGAATTATAATAATGATGTGTTTGGGCTTTTTACTTTCTTTATGCTCAGAAGCAGATGCATTTGTTGCAAAAGGGTTTATGGACAACTTTGGGGTTGCAGGAGTAATTGCCTTTTTAATATTAGGTCCAATGATGGATCTTAAAAATTTAATTTTAGCCTTTGGATTCTTTAAAAAGAAGTTTGTCCTTAAGCTTTTAGCAATGATTTCTGTTGTAGTATTTCTGATTTGTTTAGTTGTAGTTTAATTAATATATGGGGGAGCTATGAAAAAATTCAATGTTGATGAATTAATATGGTTTATTATTTTAATATTAATGGAAGTTTCGATTGTTTTTTTAATAAGAAGTGGAAATATTACTAACTTTGTAGGAGTAGACATGATAAAATACTTTTACTTAAGTATAGTTATTTTAGGTGTGTTTACAATTGCTCAGTTTGGAAGAATATTTACTATTAAAAGAAGGGTTGAAATAACAAATAAATTTATTCCATTAACTTTCACATTATGTATAGGTTTTATTTTGCTTTTTATATTTCCATTATTAAAAACTAATAATATAAATAGTGATTTGGGCCTTAATAAAAACGATGATGCTATAATTATAAATAGCGAAAATTATGAAATTTTAAATGACATAAATGACAATAAAGAAAAGTTCGAAGGAAAAAAGATGATTTTTTTAGGGTATGTAGATAAAAGTGAAGAAAATCCTGATTGCATTATTATTTCAAGAATAGCAGTGAAATGCTGTCAGGCAGATAAAGAAAAAATACAAATAAGAGTAAAAGGTATTGATAATGATTTTGAAGATGGGCAATGGATAAGTATAAGCGGAGAAATTTGCTTTGATGAAAAGTTCTTTATATTAGCTAATGAATATAAGCTTCAAAATGAACCAACGGATATATATTATCATGAGCACCTTTAGGGTTGTTCTTTTATTAGAAAATTGATATTATATAAGTTATGAGACCCTATAAGATTAATAGGGAAGTTTAATAAAAATATAAAGGCGGGATGAATTAATGGAATTGCCAAAGGTTAAAGTGGCAGATTTTGAAGGACCTTTTGATTTATTACTACATCTTATTAAAAAGAATAAGATGAATATATATAATATAGAGATATATAAAGTTACAAATCAATATTTAGAATATCTTAATACTAGAAAAGTAATGGACCTTGAAATTACATCTGAATTTATAGTAGTAGCAGCTACTTTAATAGAGATAAAATCAAAAAATCTTTTACCAAAAGTAAAGGTTGATGAAGAAGAGGAAAGTGAAGAAGATATTGAAAAAAGATTAATGGAACGACTAATTGAATATAAGAAGATAAAGAACGTTTCAGAATTCTTTAAGAATAAATATATAAATGCTGGTGAAGTTTTTAGTAAAAAGCCTGAAATTATTGAAGAAATAAAACCAGAAAAAATCGATAATGATGATATATTTAAAAATCTTACACTTTTAGATTTATATAATATTTATAATAAAATATTAGAAACCTATAGAGAGAAACAAAATAAGGTTAATGTAGTACAAAAGAAGATATATGTAGATAAGTATAAGGTTGAAGATAAGATGGAAGAACTTTTAGAAAGATTTAATTCTAGTGAAGTTATTGAATTCAATAACTTAATGAAAGAAAGTACATGTAAGCTTGAAACTGTAGTAACATTTTTAGCATTATTAGAGCTTATAAAGATAAGAACTATTCAAGTTTTCCAAGATGAGAGTTTTTCAAATATACTTATTAAGAGGAGGAGAGATATTGAGTAACATTGATGTTAAGCAATATGAATTTAATGAACTATCAAGAAAGTCAGATATAAAATCAGCCATAGAATCAATGCTATTTGTAAGTGGTGAACCTTTAGCATTAAGGGAATTAAGCAATAATTTAGAACTTAAAGAAAAGAATGTTGAAGAAATCCTGAGTGAAATGGCAAATGAATATGAAGATAAAAGTAGAGGAATAAGATTAATTAGCATAAATGGAGCATATCAATTAGTAACTAAAAGTGAAAATTCAGATTTTGTTCAAAAGCTATTAAAGAAAAATAAAAAACATTCTCTATCACAAGCTTCTATAGAAAGTTTAGCAATAATTGCATATAAACAGCCAATAACACGTATAGATATAGATGAAATAAGAGGTGTTAAATCTGAATCTGCTATTGCAAGATTAATTGAAAGAGGATTAATTAAAGATATAGGTAGATTAGAAGTTCCAGGAAGACCAATACTTTATGGAACAACAGATGAATTTTTAAGACAATTTGGTTTAAAAACAATAAAGGAATTACCATCATTAGATTTATATAGTGATGAAGAAACTCAAAGTTCAATTGATTTATTAAATAAAGCAATTGAAGATATGGAACCAGAAGTTGATGATTTTGAAAATAATGATAATGAAAATAATATAGAAGAGGAAGTAGCAGAAGAGATGAATGAAGCTGCTATTGATGAAGATAAATAATTTTTATTATATGATAAATTACAATATCAAGTGCAACACTAATTAATTGCAAAAAAAATAACCCA